>Ga0189276_10102_pt1 | contig 119304 bp, 110 predicted proteins | sample N26A31minimetaG_FD_130321 | JGI IMG/M metagenome (GOLD analysis project Ga0189276, IMG submission 130321) | Marine microbial communities from the Costa Rica Dome - N26 A3-1 mini metaG | ecosystem: Environmental > Aquatic > Marine > Oceanic > Photic zone | place: Costa Rica: the Eastern Pacific... | reverse complement strand
GGATCTGAACGGACACCGAGCCAGTATGCCGGCAGTCTGGTGTTACTCGGCGTTATCCTGTTTGCGGTGCTGGGTGCCACGGAGCTACTCAATTTTGAGCCACTGAGCATGATTGTGACGGCGATGATTGGCTTTGCGGTACAGGTCATTCTGGCTGCTGTGATATTGGCAGTCGGTATTTTTGTCGCCAAAAAAGTGAAGCTATTGATTACCGATGCCGGTTTGCCTAACTCGGCAGCCACACTGGCCAGCGTCGCGATTATGTTCCTGACGATTGCGATGGCGTTACGTCAATTGGGACTGGCTCAGGATATTATCAACATTGCCTTTGGTCTGATGTTAGGTGCGGTCGCTGTAGGGACAGCACTGGCAATTGGCCTGGGCAGTAAAGAAATTGCCGGCCGTGAGGTCGAAGCCATGCTGGAAAAACTCAGGAAATAAAGGTGTTTTGAGTCCTGCCCGTAAACCGGGCAGGGCTCATCCTTTCCAGCACAATATAGCCAGGCTGCTAGTGTCGCTTTCAATGGCTAACGGGATGGCTTATTTCTAGTCCTGAGTTTCAAGCTTGCAATGAGCTTGTCTGTAATCAGCGCCCATCAAAACATCCATCTCTGCATCAGCATGCAGACAGACTGTCACGGGCAGTCACTCACTTGCATGATCACCATGCACTCAAAAATTCAGAGGGAGCCGCAATGTCTGAAGACAACAACACAAAAAACCCCGACAAAGGTTATGTCGCCTTTCTTGGCTGGAGTCTTAACGCCATAGAAGCCGCAGAGAAGTTTGACCGGCGCTATGTCGTCGTGGCGCCCGACTGGGCTGAAGAATACTGCAGCACCCACAATATTCCCTATATAAAATGGAATTTTGAGCGGCTCAATGATCGCTCGATGGAGATCGCACAGACTTTGCAGGAAAAGGGGGTCAATGTCGCTATTCCTTTATTTGAAGAAACGGTGGAGTGGGCCGGTGCGATTAACTCGGTGTTACTGGATAACCCGAGGCTCTTCGGTCAGTCATTACTGCTGAGGGATAAAGCCTTAATGAAACGCCGGGCCCAGTTAGGCGGTATCCGCGTAGGTATTTTTGAAGAAGCGCATGATAAGGAAGATGTCGTCCGTTTTCTGAAACGGGTTAATCAGACCCTGCTGAAGCTGGATGGGGATCCGAATGATCCGATCCACCTTAAAGCTTTTGATAAGGCGGGTTGTCTCGGTCATCGGGTGATCAGAACACCGGATGAAGTCGATATGATCCCGGATGAAGAGTTTCCGGTATTAATGGAATCACATCTTGATGGCTGGGAATTCGCGGTCGAAGCCTGGATCCACAACGGCAAGATCATGTTTCTCAATATTTCCGAGTATGTGACGCTGGGTTATTCGGTGTTTGTGCCTGCCTCGCCGGAGCTGGAAAAATACCGGCCGCAGATCAAGGCGCAGATTGAAAAGTTAATTCATACTTTTGATATCGATTTTGGCTTTGTGCATCCGGAATATTTTGTCACCAGCGACGGTGAAATGTACTTCGGCGAGGTGGCGTATCGCCCACCCGGCTTTAAAGTCTTTGAATTGCTGGAGCGAGCCTACGGCTTTAATGCCTATCAGGGCCTGATCCTGGCGTTTGATCCGAAAACGACAGATGAAGAAATTGAATCGTTCTTTCCTGAAGAGGTGGTCGATGCCAAAGGCCATGCCGGTTGCTTCGGTGTTTATCCCCGTCGCCGCGTGGTTAGCAAGCTGGAGATGCCGGAAGAGACCGAAAACCATCCCTATTTTGATTTCCATGAACTCAGCGTACCGTTAGAAGAAACGGTGACCAAGCGCACGGCCTTCGGTACTCACTGGGGTTTGATATACTTCTTTGGCAATGATGCAGAGACGATGCGTGATTTATTACAACATCAGGAGTCGCTGGACTTCTACGTTTAATGCACTTAAGGGTGCAATAAGGAATCAGTTTGGTTGAATCACTCAGTGCTGCCGGCACAACCATTGAAATAACGCAGCCGCATTTGGTGGAACGACTGGAAGACGCCATCAGCGTACTGGACCAGGCACCGGACTTTTCCAAGGCAACCAAGGTCCGGCGTCTTTATGATGCCGTGAAACGCATTATTCAGTCGGAAGGGGGCTGCGCCCTGCTGGAACGCTATATAGAGCGTATCGAACGGGCCGGTGTGTTTAACAACACGGATTATGCCACCCCCCAGATCCTGGTGCCGTCACTCAGTGCCTATTCGCTGAAAAGTGCGGATACCGATACCGTGCTGATTGAGGCCCTGAGCGATTTACGCCTGCTGGCGGTGGCGGACGGCCAATATACCCACAACGCGATTTCTTCAGAGCAGGCCCACCATCACCTGACCCAAATCCTGGCGGTCAATCTACAGCTCTTGTTTTCAGTCCCGACGGAAGCCGAGCGTGAAACCCAGGGCCGTCTGGCGCAAGTCAGTCGTGATTTGCTGCAGTATCTGGCTCAGCGCATCGGTTATGAGCATATTATCGAGCAGTTGATTGATGAGATCTGGCGTATTCTGCAGCAGCGCCCGATTCAGGTGGATCATATTAAACAGATGGTGACTCAGATTGCCATTTGTCAGCAGAATCCGGACATCGATCTGGGCCAAAGCGGACATGGTGCTGATCGTCTGATCAGCAGTCTTTACGGTGCGACCCAGGCTTCCAGGGAAGATCCCGGTGTCGAGGCTTATTTGTCACGACTGGAAACCATGGATACCCCGACCCTGCAGTACGAAGCCACCGGCTTTGCCAGGGCGATGCATGATACCGGTTTAGTATCGCCATATCATGCCGTCCTGTTGCGCTATGTTTCTGAGCATAGTGATCACTTACTTAGTGAAGCGCTGGGATTATCGTCCACCGGTCGTGATTGTTTACTGAGTTTCACTGATCTGGTGCGGGCGCTGATAGATAAAGCCGTTCACCCGGCTTCAGCACAGGCGATTTATGGTCTGGCGTTAATGCTGGAGCGCTGTATTTTGTATCAGCCACCGGTCGCCCCGGCTTTATGGCGTCAGCTTTCGCTGTCCTTATCAGGCTATTCCAAACAAAGACTTACTATTTTGTTTGGCGAGATACCTTCAGCCGAAGCGCGTTTACTTGAGGGGGTGCTGTGTGTGCTGGGACAGCCGCTGGGTGTAGGGCAGGGTAATAACCCGACCTGCCAGTCTGCCAGAGCCATCTCCATGTGGGCCTGTAATGATCCGGACTACCTGTTACAGCTAGTCGTCAGTGCGGCCCGAGATGATGAAGTCATCATGCATTTTGAGGGGCAAGCGGTATCATCACGTGACAGTGTGGCCGGCGTGGCGAAAGAACTGCCGATGGATTTGGATCCGGTGTCGCTGATTCTGGTGCCGCATCTGGATCGCATCTATGCTGAGATGGGCAGACGCTGTATCGATCGGGAAGGGGATCCGCATCGCTGGGTTAACCCCGAGTTTCATGGCTGGTGGTGTGGCCGGGGCTTCAGCATCAATGTCGATGTAGCGACCGGAAAGTTGATAGAACTGAATGATTTTCTGAGGCGTTTCTATGCCAGTTATCATCCTTACTATAATGGCAACCAGCCGCTGATTCATCCGCAGCCGGCCGGGGTAGCGATTACCGACAGCGCCATGCGCTTTATCGGCTGGCATGCGATCACGATTTTACGGGTGGCGCTGGACCAGGAAAATGTCATGCGGGTGTATTTTTATAATCCCAACAATGACAGTGGTCAGCACTGGGGAGACGATATCGTCGTCAGCACGGCCGGGCATTCCGAGCGTTTCGGTGAGGCCTCGCTGCCTTTTGAGCAGTTTGCTTCCCGTCTGTATATCTTCCATTTTGATCCGCTCGAACCCGGTGAGGCAGAAGCCGTGCCCCAGGCGACGCTGGATGAAGTGTCTGAAAAAATCTATAAAAGCTGGGGTGCCGATAGAATTTGAACCGAAAAAGTGAGGTTCAATCAGCCGCCGGCCTCAGTGATCGTCTTCAAATCTAATCTTTTCCCTCCCTACTTTCAGCCATAAGGTGAGTGTTAAAACCAGCTGTTTGGCGCCGGTTTTACACAGATTTCATTTCCCTTATGTTGAGCTGATGCTGGTTTGACAGCTAACAGCTCGTCCAACAGAATGAATCAGGTTTGTTAAACCACGTCATCGTCTGCTGTTGCCAGTCGTCCCTGCCAGTCATTTTTAAAAAAGGAAACGAATTATGGCCTCTGACGCCGCTTCGGGTGTAAAGAAATCGACTATATTAATTCCTGTCTTTTTTCCTGCCGTGATTGTCACTTTGTTGCTGGTTATCGGCACAATCAGCAATCCGGAGCTGGCGGGACGAGCCTTTGATCAGACCCTGAGTTACCTGACCGTCAACTTCGGCTGGTTCTATATGCTTGCGGTGGCATTCTTTCTGGTGTTCATCGTGACGCTGGCTATTTCTCCCTGGGGGCGAATTAAGCTGGGCCCGGATCATGCTATGCCGCAATACAGCTTCCCGGCCTGGTTTGCGATGCTGTTTTCGGCTGGTTACGGCATTGCGCTATTGTTCTTCGGTGTGGCCGAGCCGGTCCTGCATTATTCGATACCGCCACAGGGTGCGCCCGAAACCATTGATTCCGCCAAGCAGGCTATGCAGATTGCCTTCTTCCACTGGGGTTTTCATATCTGGGGTATTTATGGCCTGACCGGTTTGCTATTGGCTTACTTTGCTTTCCGCCATGGTCTGCCGCTGTCGATGCGTTCAGCCCTGTATCCCATCATCGGTGAACGTATTCACGGTCCGATTGGCCATACCGTCGATGTAGTAGCAATTCTGGGCACCCTGTTCGGCATCGCCACGACACTGGGGCTGTCAGTGGCGCAGATTAATGCGGGCATGAATTATTTGTGGTCCGACATTCCGGTGAGTACGACGGTGCAGGTGATTACTATCGCCTTTATTACCGGTCTGGCGATTTTTTCGGTGGTTGCCGGCATGGATAAAGGGGTGAAGCGGTTATCCATTCTCAATATGGTGCTGGCTGTGGCCTTGATGGGCTTTGTATTCATCGTGGGACCGACCGTCAATATTCTGGAAGCTTTCCTGCAGAATACGGGGAGTTACCTGAATAATATTGTCGAGCGTACCTTCAACCTGCAGGCCTATTCCAGAAGTGACTGGATTGGCAACTGGACTCTGTTTATTTTCGGCTGGACGATTGCCTGGGCGCCGTTTGTCGGCCTGTTTATTGCCAAAATAAGCCGTGGCAGAACGATCCGCCAGTTTGTGTTCGGTGTGCTGCTGGTGCCGACGATATTCACCTTTATGTGGTTCTCAATTTTTGGTGACACGGCCTTACACCTGATCATGAACGAGGGCTATACCGCCTTGATTACCGAAGTCCAGAATGACACGGCCATTGCCCTGTTTAAACTCTACGAACAATTACCACTGACCTCGATTGTGTCGTTTATTACTGTGATTCTGATCATGACTTTCTTCGTCACTTCTTCAGACTCCGGCTCACTGGTGATTGACTCGCTGGCCTCGGGCGGTGCCAGTGTGACACCGGTCTGGCAGCGTGTCTTCTGGGCTTCACTGGAAGGCTTGCTGGCCGCTGCGCTGTTGATTGCCGGTGGACTGAGTGCCCTACAGACAATGAGTATTACCAGTGCCCTGCCGTTTGCCATTATTCTGATACTGTCTGCTATCGGTATGTGGCGGGCGCTGATAATTGAAGGGCATAGAGAGGTCAGCCTGCAGGCGCATATGCAATCAGCCGGCCCGGCCAGTAAACGTGGCTGGCGGCAGAGATTGTCGGGACTGATTGATTACCCCGGCTACGATGAAGTGGCGGGTTTCATCACCAACAATGTGCATCCGGCGATGCGATATGTTGAGGAAGTGATTAAAGAAAAAGGCTGGCCGGTCGTGGTGGCGCATGATGAAACCCATCACCGTGCCTATATTGAAGTGGTACTCAAGGACCAGCTCGACTTTATTTACGATATCCGGATGCGGGCTTATGCCAGACCGAGCTTTGCCTACCCTGAACGGCCAAGAGATGCGGACGGGGACGAACGCTATTACCGTGCCGAGGTTTTCCTGCGGCGGGGTGGTCAGCAATACAATGTCTACGGTTACGAAGAAGAGGAAATCATCGAGGACATCCTGCATCAGTTTGAGAAATATCTGCACTTCCTGCATATCTCCCCCGGCATTTTGCCGTGGAAGATGCAGGAGCATGACGATATGCTCAACGGTGAGGAGCAAAAAACCTAAAAGCCGAAGTGGTATCTGAAGCCGGCGGCAAAGACTTTGCCGCCGCTGATAGCGCTGTTAAAGCCGGCGAGTCCTTCGTGTTTGCCGGTAAGCGCTGCCGTTTCCTGTTCCTGATAATATTCGGCAAACAGAATCAGGTCTTCTTTTATCTGGTGATCAATGCCGATATGGAACACGGTTTCACCGTAGGATTCCACATCCGCGATCATCGCCTTGTAGGTGAATTTGCCATGGCGGTATTCGGTATAAAGGTTGTAGGCATCGGCGCCGTCGCCAAAGAAACTGTTGGGGTTATCGGTGTCGGTGGTTTCGTATTTAAGTACCACACTCCAGTTGTCAAAGCGGCGTGCGGCGGAAATGCCATAAATGCGGTCCTTGTAGCCGTCGGCATTGCCGCGATCATCCATCCCCATCGCCAGCACGGTGCCGTTAAAACTGTAACGGGCAAAGGCCTGGATCCGGCGATCATCAATTCGTGACGGCGAGCGAGCATTGCCGGCTGCCGAGGAATAAGCCCCCCCAAAGCTGAAACCTTTCATGGTCGGACTGACATAGCTCAGTGTCTCTTTAACGCGAAAGGTCGTATAGGTGGCAAAGCCACTGTAGAAGGTGCTGAACTGGTCAACCGGGTAGGTGATGGCGTTGTAATAAGGCATCCATTGCTGACCGGCCACCCAGGTACCCAGCGGTGTTTCCAGACCAAGTCGGGCGACCCGCAAATCTTCCCGATCATCCCGGCCGGCACCGCCCTGATCATAGGGGTCGCCGAAACGGAAATTGGCGGTATCGAATGGTACTTCAAGCTGACCGAAGACCCGGTAGTCTTCAGAGAAACGGTAGGCGGCATTGACCCCGACCCGTGAAAAGGCATCACGTAGTCCGCGGTAATCATTGATGACGGATTCATTGTCAGGATGGACTGATTCCGCCTGCATTCGCAGTGACAGATAGAAGTCATAACGGAAAGGATCTGAGGCACCGTTTTCCTGGGCCGGGAGCGGGAGTGAAAGCAGGCTTAAAGCGATGGAAGATAAAGCCAGAGGATAGCGGGTCTTGTTAAAGCGCATAAATTCTCCTGTTTTCGAGCGGGTTCTCCGTGTTGTGTTGAAAAAATGAAGCGCAGCCTGCTGCGCCATAGCGTAATAATGCGGCGCTGGCTTATTGCCAGCCGTTGAGCCAGATTTGGCTGTCTTTAAGCTGGCGCCAGTCGATGTGGTAAATTTTTTTGCTGATCACCGCTTCCAGCTGGCAGTCGGTGACGCAACCCCGTTCATCGCGGCTGACTTTTGTCACCAGAAAGTGCTTTTCACGATTCAGAGGCTGACGCGCGGTCCATTTGGATAATTTCAGTTTGTTGGGATGAATCGAATTCATAACCAGGACTTAATCAAAAGGAATCACAGATTATTCACAATTCCAGTGATAACTAAGTGAAAATTGTCACAGTCACCCAGGCTGACATCAACCGACGTTATTGATGCAACAACAGGCGAAATAAAAATGGACAGATCCTTACAGGATTTACGCAAAACCTATGAAAAAGGGCAGCTGGATGAGAGTGAAACCAGCAACGCACCTTACGACCAGTTTAGAAAGTGGTTTGAGGAGGCCCTGAAGTATGGTTTTTTCGAGCCCAATGCGATGACCCTTGCAACGGTCGATGAACGGGGACGCCCTGCCTGTCGTCCGGTTTTGATTAAAGACCACGATGCCCACGGCATTATCTGGTTTTCCAATTATCACAGTGGTAAAGGTCAGCAACTGGCACAGAATCCTTTCGCCTCACTGCAGTTTTACTGGGCCGAACTGGAACGGGTGATCCGGGTAGAAGGCTTGGTCGAGAAAATTCCTGCAGAGGAGTCGGATGATTACTTCAACTCGCGACCACTCAGCCACCGTATCGGCGCCTGGGCATCACCACAGAGCCAGGTTATCCCCGGCCGTAAAACGATTGTGACCAATGCCGCCCGCTTTGGCGCCGAGTTTGGTTTGCATCCGCCCCGGCCGCCACACTGGGGTGGTTATCGTTTGATCCCGGATTACTGGGAGTTCTGGCAGGGGCGACCATCACGGCTGCATGACCGCATCGCTTATACGCTGACAGACAACGGTGAGTGGATGAAGCAACGTTTGGCCCCCTGACGTAGCGTGCAGCAAATAAATTCAAGCGGTCGCATTTCACACCGACATACTGAGTAAGTGATGTAGTTTCAGCTTCTCACTGATTCACCTTCTGTCGTTTATTAAGCTGGGTTTATACCCGGCTTCTTTTTGCCCCAATAAAAAAGGCCCATCCTGAGATGGGCCTTGTAGCGCGAACCGCTTAGTAATTGGTATTTTCTTCAGCGCTTTCGTCAATGGCGCTACCGGCTGCTTCCACGTCTTCGCCTGCGCCTTCAATGGTGTTACAGGCAGACAAGGCAAAGGCAAAAGTCAGCCCCAGAATGGTTGATGTCATGAATTTCATAAACATCTCCTTTTCAATTTGTGGAAAAAGTCAGGAAAGCCTGATTTCAATGGTTTCCTGACACTGAAATTTTCTACAGTCCTTATTCAGCGGCGTCTTCGACCGCTTCACCGCCAGCTTCAATGTCTTCGCCAGCGCCTTCAATGGTGTTGCAGGCTGATACAGCAAAAGCAATAGTCAGTCCCAGAACAGCTGATGTCATGAATTTCATATGCATCTCCTTTTGGCTTGTGAAAGGGGCCTTCAGGGCCATGAATTCAAACAATCGATGTTTTGATTTAATTTTTTACAACTCATGGTTTTCATTACTTACGATGGTTGCAGTTACTAAAAGTTCACAATCGATTTCACATTTTTCTGAGATTGTTTTCAGCCACTGTTCGATTAATTCATTCAATCAATGAGTATGTTATGGTTGAAATGAATCAATAAGAATTGCACTGTAATAGGCAGTTTCAATTCGTCCAATTGCGACTGAGTTCGCAGTTCACAAACCGCTGTCTGAACCAATGTCTGTCATGTTTGTCACGACAACTAGAGGAAAGCGGTTCCTCAGAACCACCGTTTAGACTTGTTCTCATGGAGGTGTGTAATGAAATCAATTTTTGAATCCAAAACTTATTCAATGCTGGCGCGCATGCTGATGCTGATGTTTGCCTTATCCGGTTTCGGCCTGATGGCAGCCTGTGATAATCAGGACCCAGCTGAAGATGCGGCGGAGGAAATGGGCGAAGCCATGGAAGACACCGGTGACGCCATTGAAGATGCTGCTGACGAAGCTGAAGACGAAATGCAGTAATCAGCAGAGCAGCATTCTGAATTTTTTATTTTTTTCTCAAGGAGGTTAACGCATGGCGACTCAATCAAACGAGCAAGACCTACAAGAGCAAATGAAAGCGCTCCGAAATGATTTCAGTGAGCTGACTAAAACAATGAAAAAACTGTCTGAAGACTATGCCAGTGAAGGCCAGAGCAGATTACGTCAGACAGCTGATCAGGCGCGGCAACAGGCTCGCGATACTGCCGACCAGGCCAGACATTATGCACAGGATGCTGCTCATCAGGCCCAGGAAGGCGTGGAAAATCATCCTTTCAGCAGTCTGGCCGTGGCTTTCGGCGTAGGCATGTTGATCGGTAAAATTCTGGACAGATAGGACCTGACAGCATGACTGCAAATACGCGCATGAGTTGGCGGTCCAGACTTCAATACAGCACGATAGCTGTAATGCTGACCCTCATGATTGGGTTTCTGGCCCTGGTGTTTGTCGGCGTGGCCGTGTTCCTGGTGCTGGCTGAGCATTTTCCCAGCTCTCTGGCAGCCCTGATCACCGCCGGCAGCTATCTGGCTCTCGGTTTGCTGGTTACGGGAGTGGCGATTTTAATCAATAAACCGCCGCGTCCGGCACCCAGCAACAGCACCGAGCGACCATCTGATGAAGTGGAAGCGCTGACCCAATGTCTGGAGAATCCGGCACTGGCTGACTATATTAAAAAGCACCCTGGTAAATCTCTGGCCACGACCCTGATTGCGGGTGTTGTGGTTGGTTACAGTGAGGAAGCCCGGGCGCTATTGAAGTCGCTTAGCCAAAGTCAGTCGGATCATGGCTGAAGGTCCCGAATGGATTCAGAATAATCCTGACCGGAGCAAGGAAAAACACCGTGTCAGAGAGGAAACTCAGGCTTTAACCTGATCTTCTCAGCGAAGATTAAAGTTTTCCTCAATCTTTATTGAGCAGGGATAGGCGGGCTGAGGAACAGCCGGCATTTCAGCTCTCAGTCATCATGCCTCATGGCCATCGCTGAGTGGTCGCATGCTTTGACGAAAAACCCGGCCAGGAGGCCGGGTTTTTTTATGGCGGGGACTCAGCTTGTCAAAGTATTGAACTGGTTGGCCCGACCCAGCAAATCAGTTGCCAGCGACTGGGTCTGACGGCTCTGATTGACGGATTCTTCAATCGTCTCAATCATGTCACCGTTGGAATCAAACAGCTGGTGCATGGTCTGGCTGATTTGTGTGGCGACGACGCTTTGCTCTTCCATCATTTCAGCGATTTGTCGGTTGAGTATATTGATAGCCTCTGCACGCTCAGCGGCTTCACGCATGGTATGACTGCTCTGATTGACACTGTCTATAGCGCCTTTGCCGGTGTCATGACAGGCTGCGATTTCGCTGATGACAAGCTTGACTGAGCTATCGATCTGTTCGGCGGTGTTCATGATAGATTCAGTTGCCTGCTTACTTTTCCCGGCCAGTTGCCGGATTTCCTCGGCGACCACCGAAAAACCGCGGCCGAGTTCACCCGCTCTGGCGGCTTCAATGGATGCGTTTAGTGATAACAGACTGGTCTGGTTGGAGATTTCGGTAATCAGTTCTATGGCAGCATTGATTGAAGCAATATCCCGGTTCAGGCTGTTGAAAGTCGCTTCCACGCTATTCAGTTTGTTGATCAGTTGACTGACCTCATTGACGCTCTGTCCAGCGTGACGTTCGGCATGTTGCAGAATCTCGCGGGTGTCAGAAGACAGCGACGAGGCTTTGGCGGTGTTAGTGGCGACTTCGCCGATGCTCTGATTCATTTCTTCAGTGGCGGTCGCGACGGATTCAATGCGCTGGTTTTGTCCGGCCAGAGCCGCGAAATTTGACTCGGAGACTTCGACACCCTTACGGGCATAGTTACCCAGACTACTGCCGGCCTGTTTGAAATGATTCATGGTGTCGCTGATGAGGTCATAAAAATGTTTCAGTGAACCGATAAAAGCCCGGTCGCTGGTATTCGTGGCCGGAATGTCCGAGAACTGAATGGTCAAGTCACGCTGCTCAGCGGCATATTGCATCGCTGCCATCACCTGACTTGAGAGCATGAACTGACGGTGCATACGAAGACAGAAATACATCAGCACACCAGCCTCGATGATCACGAAGGCAGCATGAATAAAAAAGGTTTCCCAGTTGCAACTCTGGCCGTAGACCATAAAAGGAATGCTGCCCAATTGTGTCTCTGCCGTCTGTAAGGGCACAGCGATAGCGTGATGCACGGCAATCAGCAATGCCGCCAGTAAAACCATCCGGTAATCCCGCCAGATAATGACAAATGCCAGTGCGACGAAGATATGGAAGTGCATTTCCAGTCGCCCGAACTGTTGCATAATGACAATCATCGACATCAGCATCAGGCTGACCGTCATCACCGACCGTGACAGCAGTGTGCCCGGCAAGGTTTTGTAAGCAAACCAACTGGCCAGTACAGCCAGCGTCGCCGGGATACCGCCCTGAAAATGGGTTCCAAAGCCGGCAGGCACCAGCCAGTAAACAAAAGGAAGATGCGCCATCAGAATGAGCAGGACCAGTCGATCACTGGTTTTGAAGTCTTGACTCTGACGCTGCTGAATATCAGTTTGGAACAGGTCGGTTGTCAGTTTAGCCATGCTTGGTTCCTGTCATGAGTTGCTTAATGTCACTGATAATGCTTTCAGCATCTGGATGGGGGTAAGTCAGCAATGTTCTGGAAGCAGGGTGATAGAGGTACAGGTGACCGGCATGTTGCATTTGTTGGTCACCAGACTGGCGAATCTGCTCACTCCGGGCCAGTAATGACCAGCTGGCAGGGTGTTGTTTATCCAATAGTGCCGGTTGTTGCCCGGTGACGGTGGCATAACGCACAAGCAGCGTTGATGCGTCCTGTTCCGGCTGGATTGACAGAATGACGAGTCGAACTGCTTGCTGAGTACCATCAAGCACATCCCTGGACAGCATCAGGTTAGCTGGGCAGGTATCAGTGCAGCTGTTGAAAGCGGGCAGGATCAGATGGATATCATCAGCTGTTGTCTGCATTTCCGGCAGCTTGAGATTAATGCGCTGCGAATAGCCATGAAAGTCGGTGAAATAATGGTTGAGCTTGTCTGAGTAGGCTATTGAAGCAAAAGCCGCAGATAAGCTGAGCATAGTCAGCAACAGGCCACATAGCAGACTTTTTCTGTTTACTGGCATAATAAATCTGTGCTGAAGACGATTTTTTTCTGCATGACTTGTCTATATGGCCTCATAAGCTGCAAAATCCGCCTTTGGTTTTCGCATTTACTAAAAAATGTATCGCGCACTTTAGTTGTGCGTAAGTGAAATTGCCGTGAGGAAGGAAGAAAAGCTAAGTGGCTGAGCTGTAAATAAAATCAATACCGGAGTGAAAGGAGAAACAAGCAAATAATCCTGTTTCGCCTCACGCTGATCTTGAATTTATTGCGCCATAGCTTGTTATACTCAACATTGGTCAAAAAACAGGTTTCTTTATGTCAGAATTCTCATCATTGCCGAGCGGTTGCAGTCAGTGTCTGGATACTAATGGTTCAGAAATCGATTTCTCGATGGCATTCCAGCCAATTGTCGACATTCAGGAAAAAAAGGTTTTCGGCTATGAGGCATTGGTAAGAGGTCCCAATCAGGAGCCCGCTCGCTTTATTCTTGATAAATTGAACGATGACAATCGTTATTACTTCGATCAGGCTATCCGCGTCAAAGCGATCAAAACGGCGGTCGAGCTGGAACTGGACAGTGTGCTGTCGATTAATTTTTTCCCCAATGCGGTGTACCGTCCCGAAACCTGCATCAGAACCACGCTGAATGCCTGTGAAGAATATGGTTTCCCCATCGACAAGATCATGTTTGAGGTGACAGAGTCAGAGCGTATCGAGGACCATCAGCATCTGAAAAATATCTTTGCTTATTACAATCAGAAGGGCTTTATCACCGCGATTGATGATTTTGGTGCCGGTTTTTCAGGCCTGAATCTTATTTCTGACTGGCAACCTAATATCGTCAAACTGGATATGAACCTGATCCGGAATATCGATAAGGATGAGACCCGCCAGCATCTGGTGAGCTCAGTCATAGGTTTTGCCCACAAAGTAGGCATCAGGATTATCTGTGAAGGGGTGGAAACTGTTGAAGAGTTGAAAGTGCTGGAACAGATGAATGTCTCCCTGTATCAGGGTTTCCTGTTTGCTAAACCAGCCTTTGAAGCATTGCCGACCGTCGATTTTAACAATCTGGGCTTGGATTAACTCAGTTGCATATTGCCGACGCGTAGCCGGCTGACATCCAGAAACGTTTCAAAAAATACCCGCGCCTCGCGACATAATTGATCAATCGTGTCGGCCTCCATCATATCTTCAAACAGATCATAGACGGTGCGGTAGTCACGCAGACGGTTTTCCGGAATGTAACGTAAAGCCATGCTCCAGTCGTGGAAAGCGCGTTTTTCGATCTGGTCGCTGCATAACAGGTGGATATCATGATGGCGGCTGTCATTGACGATGGAGCCGTAGATGAAATCGACAGAAGCTTTGCTGCCCTCCAGATACTGGATGATATTGCCATCATGGTAAATCAGGCAGCCAGTCACGCCGAAATGGGCATTCTTATGGCGCGCCTTCAGCATCAGCTGGTCCAAGGCTTCAGCGTTGAATAAGCCCAGGGCCGAGCTTGAGTACATGATTTTATGAATGGGTTGGCTCATAAGACATCACCGTTGATGTTTTAACAGGGGGGTAGCAGGCTTTTACTCCGAAAGCCAGTTCAAGCACACGATAACAAAATACCTTAAGACACACCATCCGCTTGCATTGACAGACATTTGCAGCAAGCGTCGTCATCACACATTTTTGATTCGGAATCATTAATACTGAATGTGTACAAATCCGAATCCCAGGAGTTCATCATGCGCGCCACACTCTTTCTAATACTGTCATTTTTATCGACTTCGCTCTGGGCAAATGACTGTCCAGCCTTTCTTAACTACGATCTACCCAGACTGCACGCTAATGACAGCGTCAATCTCTGCGAGATGGCAAACGGCAAACCGCTGCTGATTGTAAATACCGCGAGTCACTGCGGTTTCACCCGTCAGTTCGAAGGGTTGGAGGCTTTGCATCAGAACTACAAGGACAAGAATCTGATGGTGGTGGGGTTTGCCAGTAATGATTTTAACCAGGAAGCCAAAACGGAAGAGGAAGCGGCCCGTGTCTGCCGTGAAAATTTCGGTGTGACCTTTACCATGATTGCCCCGAGCTATGTAAAAGGACAGCGCGCTAACCCCGTTTTCCGCGAAATCAACCGCCAGAGTGAAGCGCCGGGCTGGAATTTCAATAAATACCTGATAAGCCCGGAAGGTAAAGTGGTGAAACATTTCGGCAGCCGGGTCGAACCCGATGATGCAGCATTGACGCAGGCTATTGAAGAGATGCTCTAAACCTTATGTTTTGCAGACTGCGGCCGCAAAGTGTGATGTTGTTCACATTTTGTGCCGGTTAGTGTTTAATAAGAAGACAGTGCTTTACTGTGTGAAACAGATCTCGGCTCCGGCTGATAAGCTGTTTGATAAATAGGCGCTAAACAGCTGTAAAGTAAGCGGTATTGAGTTGACTTGCGCTCAATAACCATCGATACTTCAGTTACAAAGTAATTCACGCAAGTGAGTCGGCATTTCAGGGAGAAATGGATGATGACGGAAGTGACGCACCTATCGGCCTCCGGGTCGACTTTCCCCCCGACAGTCATACATCGGTCAGACAGACTGCGGTATGCTGCGTCCGGCCTTGTTTCTTGGCTAATTTTCAACACCGTTTACACGGAGAGGCATCAGGATGATTAATTTATGCCGTTTGTGTCTGCCGCTACTTGTCGCACTGGTGGCGGCCGGGTGCAGTCCCATTCACAACACACTGGGGCCTGACAGAGAAAAATCGGATTTGCGTGAGTCGGTCGAAGCACCCTATCAACTCAGTGACGGTGAAGCACCCTTCTGTAATGTGCCGCCGATGCAGATTCCGGAAACGCCTAAACTGGTTACCGCGCCGGAACCTTTCTCTGCCAAGCTGTTTTTCCTGTTGGACAAAACAGAGTTCACTGAAGAGTCCAAAGTCGAAGCCAGGGAAGTCTATCAGGAAATCCTTGACCGTGAATTCAGTGAGATTGTGATCAGTGGTCATACCGATACTTCAGCATCCAACGCCTATAACGAGGCGCTGTCGCTGCGGCGTTCACAGAAAGTGTTACAGGATTTGATTGCTTATGGCGTCCCTGCTGAGAATATCCGAATCTCTGCAGAAGGCGAATACCGCCTGTTGGTATCGACCCCGGATGATACGGTCGAAGTAAGAAATCGTCGCGTCGAAATCAACGCACGCTGATTGACGGAGTTTAGCAATGGTACATAAATTTAAGCTGCTGACATTAACGGCTTCTCTCATGGGCGCGACATTGCTGATGGCGCAGTCCGCCTCGGCACAGAGCCTGACAGAAGCAGTTGATAAAACGATTAGAAGTAATCCCAACGTACTGGCTGAAGCTAACTTCCGCCGTAGTGTCGATAAAACCATCGATCAGGCGCGGGCCGGTTACTATCCACAGGTGGATTTGAACCTGGGCATCGGGCGCGAGCGGGCAGAGAATAACTCAACCGCTCCCGGCCATCGTCATCTGACACGGGGTGAAGCAGGACTTTCCGCCTCACAAATGCTTTATGACGGCTTCGCCACCAAAAGTGCGGTAGAGCAAACCCAGTCTCAGGCGGAATCCGCTGGCTACAGTGTATTCGATACGGCTGAAACCACCTCACTGCGTGCAGTTCAGGTTTATCTGGACGTACTGCGCAGACAGGATCTGCTGAAACTGACTGAGGCCAACCTCGAAAGTCATGAGCGAATTTATTCGCAGATTGAACAACGCTTTGACAGTGGTGTGGGTAACAGCGCTAACCTGGAACAGACCAGAGGTCGTCTGGCCCTGTCGCAGGCTAACCTGACTTCTAATATGGGTAACCTCGATGATGCGCTGAGCAGTTACAACCGGGTTGTCGGTAATATGCCTGAAGCGCCGACCGACCCTGGCCTTGATTGCTGCGACAAAGCCCCGGCCACGCTGGAAGAAGCCTTAGCGATTGCCTATCATGAGCATCCGGCTTTACGTTCTGCCATGGCGCAGCATGAAGCCTCTCTGGCACAGGAGCAGGGGGCTGAAGCACCTTTCCATCCCCGTGTTGATCTGGAGCTGAGTACCCGGGCCGATAACAACCTCGATGGTGAAAAAGGCCATGAGAAAGAAATTCTGGCCATGGTTCGCCTGCGTTATAACCTGCTTAACGGCGGCGCCGATATGGCCCGCCTGGAAGAAACCGGCTTTTTAAGTCAGCAGGCACGAGAAGAAGCCAATATTGCAATGCGTGATATCGAACGTGATGTCCGTCTGGCATGGAACTCTCTGGATAATCTGTCGCATCAACTGCCCGTGCTTAAACAACGGATGGAGTCAGCATTAACCACCCGCGACGCCTACCAGGAACAATTCAACCTGGGACAGCGTACCTTGCTGGATCTGCTGGACACGGAAAATGAAGTACTGACAGCCAGTGCAGAATATACCAATGCCTATTACGACCACCTCTATGCTTGCTACTGGCTGGCGGAAACCATGGGCAAACTGCTTGAACAACTGGAACTGGAAGCGCCGGAAGAAGCGATCACTGTTGCCAGCCCCGAGCCGGTAGAATAAGCGTTTAGAAGCTTCACAAATAAAGCCCCGCCTAGCGGGGCTTTTTTATAGATGATTAGTGCCGGACAAGGTTTTTTACAGTAATGCGGTAAACAGCCAGGGGCCGGACAGGCGCTTGTCTGATCTCAGGTAAGTTTTTTCTTTATTAATTTTTCTGTCATCTGACACTGCTAGATTAGGCTGTTTTTACAGAGTTGTTTACAGTGCTGACAAGAACCGCCTACCCATGGCTTTCCCTGCTGCCAGGCTTGTTATTATTCTCGAGAGCATTGGCTGATGTCACTATCGTACTGGTGGGCTTAGCGTTTATCTATCGAAGCTATCGTCTGCAGGACTGGCAATGGTTCAATCAGACCTGGTTCAGACTGGCACTGTTATTTAGTGGGTATCTGGCCCTGCTCAATGCGCCATTCAGTCTGGCCCCCTGGGAAAGTTTCTCCTATGCCCTGTTTTTTCTGCGCTGGCCACTGTTCGCTGCGGCATTGGCCTGGTGGCTGTTGGCAACGCGCGATCGGCAGCAATGGTTTCTGAAAGGTCTGTTCGTCACCAGCATGCTGGTGGCGGCCGATATCGCCTGGCAATATGTTTTTGGTGTCGACTGGTTTGGTATTGCAGCATTTTCAGCAGACCGCCTGACTGGACCGTTTCGAAATCCGGTACCGGGGACCTTGATGCTCAGGGTCTGGTATATCGCTATATTTGCCCTGCTTATCTGGCATTTTAGTGCGCGTTTCAGCTTATTTGCGTGTTTATCTGTCTGGTTTATCGGGCTGGTGTTAATGTTTATCACCGGTGAACGCATGGCACTGATGCTATATAGCGCTGGCGGACTGGTGTTGCTGCCTGCCTTATGGACAGCCTTCCCGGCGCGTCGGGGCATGCTGAGCGCGGGCCTGTTGCTGATGGGCATGATCGCGCTGCTGTTGATGCAAACACAGACACAGACTACAGCTCGGAGTGTATTAAGCATTGCCGACAAACTGGCGGCATTCAGCAGTTCTGATTATGGCAGGGTGTTTGCTGGTGCCTGGCAAGTCTGGCAGCAGTATTTCTGGCTGGGCAGCGGGCTGCATACCTACCCGTCTGCCTGTGAGCAGCTGGGCGTGTTCGCGGGTCGGGGATTGAGCTGCACCCATCCACATAATCTCTACCTGGAGCTGGGGGCTGAAACCGGCCTTTTGGGTCTGGTCCTATTTGTGTTGATGCTGGGCGCGATTTATCGACAGGCACTGACCGTGGCCCTTCGCCAGCGTTGCTGGACTCATGCGGCGCTCAGCTTTATTGTTCTGACAGTGAGTTTCTGGCCACTATCGGGGGGTATCAGTGTATTCAGTAACTGGATAGCGGCACTGGTCTGGCTGGGCGTAGGCTGGGTACTGGCAGTCGCGGCAAGGCCGCTGCCATTACCGTCTCGACTGATAACTGAAGCAGATCATTAACCTTCAGCGCGCGGAATTCACCCCGGCGGATTTCTGCCCGGGCCACCGACGTCTTACCGCCAAACAAAGCCAACCCGGGCCGTCCCAGGCAAGAAGCCAGATGGCTGGGACCGGTATCATTGCCAATGACAAAACTGGCTTTTTGTAACAGGCCAGCCAGTTCAAACCAATTCAGCAGGCCATGTTCCAGTGCCGGAGTGAAGCCGGGCAAGTCATCGGCCAGCTCCATTTCATCGGGGCCGAGGATATTCACAACTTCAAACCCATTGGCAATCAGCGCGTAAGCCAGTTGGGGATAATAGGGCCAGCGCTTTTCCGGATGGGCGGCAGAGCAGCCGGGAATCAAAGCCACAAAAGGAGACTGATCCAAGCTGTCCGGCAACAGGTGGGCGACATTGGCGCTCATCCAGCTGACATCGGGGTAAAATGCGTACTCGACCGGAATACCGGCCTGTTTTAGCAGAGCAACCTGCCCTTTGAGGCCGGATTCGGGCTCAGGACCCTGGCTGCGGCTAATCCAGTGCTGATTTTTTAATCCCCAGCGTTGATAAAGACGGGTACGATCAGAATTCTGTAAGTCGATAACCCGACTGAAGCCTTCCTGAGCCAGTGCTGCTAACATTTGTCGTTGCTGATGCCACTGCCACCAGGAGGCGCGGGGATCAGTTAATACCCGATCAATGTGCGGACAGCGTCGCATCAGAGTGGCATAGGCAGGTGAGGTCAGCAGGCTGATTTCACAGTTGCTGAAATGCTGACGAATATCCTGAAGTACACCATCGCTTTGTATCAAATCCCCCAGCGCGCCGTGTTTGATGATCAGAACTTTATCGGTTTTTTTCAACATGGCTTTCTGGCCAGTATTGCATGATAGGTCGCGAGTGTCTTATCGCGCATCGCCTCGAGGCTCATTGCGTTGACGGCTTGATGGCGCGGAGCTGACATCAATGCCGACCAGCGGTCGGGTAATGCCAGCAGATCAGCCAGTTTTTGTCGGAAGTCAGGGGCATCATCAACGGCGACCAGCAGTTCGGCGGGCAGCATCTCATTAGCCACGGGGACATCCGTGGATAGTATCGGGCAACCGAGCATCAGAGCTTCGCTGAAGACATAAGAGAAACCTTCACGCCGGGAACTGATTAAAACACCATCAGCGGCGGCCATCAGTGTCGCCAGATCAGTGCGGTGGCCCAGCAGCCTGACCTCAGTGGTTGATGCCATTTGCGAGATACGGCTTGATAAGCGGTCATGCGCCGGTCCGTCGCCAACCAGTAATAGGCTGAGCGGCAGACCATCGACGGCGTCCAGCAACATATCAAAGCCCTTTGCGCTTACCAGTCGCCCGGCGGCAATAAAAACCGGCTTGTCAGCAGGTAGCTGAAACTGACGGTAAAGATCGCATGGCGGCACCACAGCGTTGGCGATCCCGTTGTAGATAACGCTGTGACTGCCCGAGGCGAAGAGCGCGGCCAGTTGCTGGCTGACCGTAATGACATGATTCAATCGATGAAATGCCCGTGTATCACGTTTGATATTGTGCAGAGTGCCCACCGTGGCAGCGGGGAGGAAGCGCTGAAGGTGGCTCAGTACCGAAGCGGCCTTGTTGGCCTGGGCATGAACAAGCAACGGCTGAAACTGACGCAGGGCCCTGAGAATGGCTAAATGCAAAAACGGGTTTAGCCGGCTCAGCCCGGTTGAAACCGGATAGCGTGAAATACCGTCCGGCAAATCGGCCAGGAATTGCGGGTGGCCAATAACCGCGACCTCATTCCCTGCCTTGAATAGTTCTACAGCCAGTTCCCTGACATGTTTTTCCAGCCCGCCGTTGCCATGACTGAGTAATAACTGGGCGACTTTCATATCGGAACAGGCGCTGACAGCGCATCCTGATAAACGGCCAGCGTATTCTCCAGCATGGTTTGCAGTTGAAACGGATGCTGGGAGGGAACCTGTGGGATTGTTTGCAGCCAGGCCAGAGAGCGAGTGATCAGCTGGCGGCAGTCACCGTTGGCGACTAGACCCTGTGGCAGAATGGCCTTCATTTGTTCCGCGACTCCGCCGTGATCATAGGCAATGACCGGAACACCGAGACTCAGGGCTTCGAGCGTGGTTCTGCCAAAAGCTTCCGGCTGTTGCGACAAAGACATCACAATAGTCGAGATAGCCATCACTTCACGGATATCACTGCGGTGACCGGTCAGCGTGATATGTTCTTGCATACCCAATTGCTGAATTCGCTGTTCAATTTCGCGCTGAAAACCGCTTTTACCTGCTTGGGTATCGCCGACAATGAGGCCGTGTACATCGGTGTGGTGACGTCTTATTTCAGCGATAGCCTCGACAAAATCCAGCTGGCCTTTCCAGCGACTGAGCCGACCTGGCAGCGTCAGCAGCTTTTTACCCCGGGTTTGTGGATTACTTTGATACCAATCCCGCAGCCAGCGGCTGTCAGGCTGGTAGCCGTGGTAATAACGGGCCGGATCGACACCGCGATAATTGAGCCATAGTCGTTTGCTATCGACAGGGTAGTGCTTCAGCACATAGTCGCGGATCATTTCCGACACCACAATCACGCGCTCGCCACGGGTCATAATGCGGCTGTAAGGGCTGACCGAGTATTGTCCGTGTACGGTGGTGATCAGCCGCGGGCGCTGGTCGACTGGCATATTTTTCCAGGCCAGATAGCAGATCCAGGCAGGGAAGCGAGAACGCACATGAAGAATGTCGATTTTATTGCATTGAATGAACTTCCGCAGTAAGGGTATATATTTCAAGGTCAGTAAAGACTTGCTTCCAACAGTCCACTGGAAATGTTCACTGCCTTCATCCTGTAGTTGTTCAACTAACCTGCCGCCCGCAGAAATGACGATGGAACGGTGACCCTGTTCGACTAGATAACGGGCGACTTCAAGCGTGCCGCGCTCGACTCCGCCGGATTCCAGGGCTGGTAAAACCTGAAGGATATTGAGTTTTCGAGTCATCGCGAGAACGCGAGTTGGGGTTGCAGTGCCAACTCTGTTTGCAACCAGCGTCTCATCAGCCAATCGGCACAGCGGTCTGCCTCGGTAAAACCGGCAACAGGGCAAAGCGCTTTTTTGTAATTACCCAAAGCGTCAAACCGCGTCACCATATTGTCTGCAATCAACTGATTAACGCCGCGAGAGACCCTGTTCTCACGTTTTAGCGGCATATTCAGAATACCGACGGCATTGTGAGCGGTCAGGGCTTCATAGACCATCGACGTGGAATCTTCGGTAATCCACGCACTGTAGGACTGAGCAAGTTGTTCCGCGACCCAGCCAGGCCCGGTCTCAGTAAATGGCGACACGCTCAGATTCGCCAGGCTAAGCTGTCTGGCAGCAGGGATAAAATCAGCGGGCGTTCGTCTGGATGTTGTCAGGCAATAATTGACCGAAGGATTATGTTTACACAGCTGTGATACCTGCGACAGCAGGCTGTTGCCATCCCAGTTGCAGTGCTTTGAAGGACCGCCAATCATGATCAGGGATTGGTCTTTGTGGTGCGGACCCTCTGGTCGCAGAGGATTGAGCACGCCGCGGGTTTCGAGGAAGCTGCCATTGCCGCGATACTGGTCATGTGTCGGTATCAGGCATAAATCAAACAGCTTCAGCGGCAGGCTGGGTTGCATCATCACCACGGTCTGGCCCCCGTAAACTTTCTGCGCTGCCAGCATATGCAGGTGCGTGCGGTGGCCGGCACCAACGATAAGATCGGGCATTGGTAAGTCACGACCAGCGTGCCAGGTGGCGCTTAACCAACTGAATAGGGGTTGCAGGCGCCCTGACACCGGAATATCAAAACTCTCGCAAGGTAGGCGGCGGGCAAGCGCATTGACCAGGCCCTGGCTTTGACTTTGATGTCCAGGTTTAGTGTCGGTAAGTCGCCAGATGATGATAGGTGGTACATCTGCATTCATTGGGTTGGCACCTTTAACGTTGTTCTGTGTCAGGTGCACTATAGGTCGGTACTATTAAGGTTTTATGAAACAGGCTAACGTGCAAGTTCAGGAAATTTGTCCCTGTTAGCTGTGTCGATGCTCAGTCATAGTAGAGCTAAGGATTAGCTCAGGGAAAACATGATCGAACGCGACGAAGCTACTTATTCCGCGCTCAGGGAGATGGCCGAAGACATTCACCTTGTCTCGCGCAATCATAATGATGAATTGATCGGTATTGAGTATTACAACAAGCTGGAAATCCTCAGTCGTGAGGAACTGAACGAATTGCTAGGTCTGTGGCAGCGTAAAACTGTTACCTGTCGCAAGGAAAAGCTGGCATCACAGTGGATGGTGATGCAAATCATGATGCTGATTGCTTTTGCGGTTTATGTTGCCTGGCAGTTGGGGGGATTCGCCGGACTGCTCTCCAGCATCATCGGTGTTATCGCGATGATCGCCATGATTGAGGATAAACGGGTCAGGGTTGCCAAGCGTAATCTTGCCGATGCCAATCGGGTTTATCAGCATCTCAGTGAACATCTGCAAAGCCGTCATCACAAATGACCGCCGCCTGCTGTTGACAGTCAGGCGGTGTAATGTAAGTCTCATCCGCACAATTACTTTAATCAGGAGGAAATTCTTATGGCAACAGTCACCCTAAAAGGCAATCCATTCAAAACAGTCGGCGAACTGCCCGCAGTAGGCAGTCAGGCGCCGGCCTTTACCCTGACCAAAACCGATCTGTCCGATTTGAATTCATCGGATCTGTCCGGTCGTGTGGTCCTGAACGTCTTCCCGTCAGTGGATACGCCGACCTGTGCCAATTCCGTACGTCAATTTAACAGCAAAGCTTCATCACTGGATAACACCACGGTCGTTTGCGTCTCCAAGGACCTGCCATTCGCCCTGGATCGTTTCTGCGGCGCTGAAGGCCTGGATAACGTCATCGCTGCCTCAGCATTTCGCTCCAGCTTCGCTGAAGATTATGGCTTGAAAATGCAGGAAGGGCCGCTGGCAGAGCTGTGCTCACGCGCGGTGGTGATTCTTGATGCGTCCGGTAAAGTCATCTACACCGAGCAGGTGGCGGAAATTGCCGATGAACCCGATTATGATAAAGCCCTGGCAGCACTGAGCTAAACGGCTTCCTTTTCGGAATTAAAAGCCCCGCCATGCGGGGCTTTTTTATGTCTGATATTGAGTGCAGTTGTCTTTTCTTTGTGTGGGGCGAATTCGCCACTTGTATGGCCAGTCATTGAACCTAAGGTAGGAAATAAGATACAAAGTAGTTATGACTGAACATGCCAGCCTGTTTGCTTCCGTTGCCGTGCTTGCCGAGTTTCACCCGCAGGCTAAGGCTTTGCGCTTCTGGCGAGATGAACAACAGCAGCAATTACATGCCAAAGTGGAGCTGTATGATTCCCCGCTGCCGGCATTAGAGGAACTGGAAGCCGATATCGCATTGGTTTCCAACACGCTGAGTGAGGCAGCGCTACCGGATTTTCATGCCTTCTGCCAGGATATCGAAGCGATTTTTCACGGCGGCCAGCCATCCGGACCGGTATCAGATCTGGATGGCGTTGACTGGGCGCGATTCCGGCGGATTTCCGCTTACGCCCAGTACTGGCAGGATCGCAATCCGCGCGAGGTCAACAAACTGCTCACATTTATGATGGGGATCCCGCTTTATAGTCAGTTGCTGGGGAGTTTTATCACCCGTCGCCACGGGGAAGCCGAGCAGGAAATCATTGCAAAGACAGCTTCGCCCGGCGCTGTTTATATTATGGGCGTGAATCGTTTCAATCAGCTGTTCCGCGAAGATATTGACACCGCCTTCAACGAAGCCAAACTGCTGGTTTCCACCTTCCGCGGCACGCGTGATGAGAATGCCGCCAAAATCATCAACGGCATGGTCAAGTCCATGCTGTTTCACTGAGTCCTTTCACTTTTATCCGGAACCCTGAACACTGACACTGGTCAGCTACTGTGTCAGTTTGACTCACAAGGACAGGGTTCACCATGACAGCTAATCTTCCACATTTATCAGCTCAGACGGACACGCATGTCAGCGACTACTTCGCTGGTCGTTTCGGTATGTTGGGTCAGAGTCCCGCCATGCAGGAGTTATTCGAACAGATTCAAGTGGTGGCCAAAGCACAGGGGCCAGTGATGATCTCCGGAGAAAGCGGGACCGGCAAAGAACTGGTCGCCCATGCCCTGCACCAGCAAAGTGAACGCGCTGAAGGGCCGTTTGTGGTGGTCAATTGTGCAGGGATCCCCGGTGAGTTACTGGAAGCCGAGTTCTTCGGCCATACCCGGGGCGCCTTTACCGGCGCTAACGAGGCCCGGCCGGGTATGCTGCAACAGGCCAATGGCGGCAGCCTGTTTCTGGATGAAATCAGTGATATGCCGATCTCGCTGCAGGCCAAACTGCTAAGAGCGCTGCAGGACGGTGCGGTCAGACCGGTGGGACGTAATCAGGAAGAGCATGTTGATGTCAGAATCATCGTCGCCACCCATGATAATCTCAGAAAAAAAGTCGCCGATGGCGAGTTCCGCGAAGACCTGTTCTATCGTCTCGATACTTTCCAGATTTTAATTCCACCATTACGGGAGCGGGGCGATGACAAACTGTTACTGGCACAGGATTTTCTTGACGCATTCTGCCGGGAACAAGATAAACCGCTGCTGAAACTCAGTGAAGAGGCTAACCAACTCCTGCTGGACTACCCCTTTCCAGGCAATGTCCGTGAACTGCAGAACCTGATAGAACGAGCCGTGGCCTTTTGTGACAGTAATCAGATTGAAGCCCACCACCTGCTTCCGGCAATTCGCCGAAATCAGACATTGGTCGCTTCGCATGAGGATGAGCAAGTCTTGCTGACAGGCTCAGGAATGCCAACCATGCATGAGTTACAAAGCCGTTATATTAAAATGGTTTTAAGCGAAGTGAATGGTAACAAACAGCGCGCCGCCGAGATTCTTGGCATTGGACGCCGTACGCTCTACCGATGGTTACAGCAGGACGAATAAAGGCTTATGTCTCGCAAACTGCTGAAGGGAACCTGCCTTATTGCGTTTTGTCGCTGTAATAGCAAAGCTGCTGTAAACCCGATTATCAGCACTGCGGCTGATCCTGTTTTCTGTTTTTTTCCAGGCTCAGGCATCACTGGTTTTACGGTTGATGTTGGGGCCGGGCTCAAACAAGGACGCTGTCATGGATGTGTTCAAACAATTTATTGAGACCATCAGCTGGGTCGAGGTAATTAGCCTCTGTCTGAGGCTGGTTTTTATCCTCCTGTTTGCCTGGCTGATAAGCAAAGTATTGAAAACCGGCTTGCAGCGGTTTGAAGCCAGGCTGGTGGCCCGCAGTCTGGCCAGAGGGGAATCCTCGGCTGAGTCACAAAAGCGTATAGAGACCCTGATTCGTTTATTGAAACAGGCCGGCCTGTTGGCACTCTGGATTACGATTTTCCTGGTGATGCTGCGGGAGGTTGGTGTCGAAATCGGCCCTGTTCTTGCCAGTGCGGGTATTGCCGGCCTGGCCATCGGCTTTGGTGCCCAGAATCTGGTGCGTGATGTGCTCTCCGGGTTTTTTATGATCCTGGAAAATCAGATCCGGGTCGGTGATGTGGCCATCATCAATGGCACCGGTGGGCTGGTGGAAGCTATTAATTTCCGCACCACGGTTTTGCGTGATCTTTCCGGCACGGTTCACTTCTTCCCTAATGGTACGGTAACTACCCTGAGTAATATGACCACGGAATGGTCTGCTTATGTGTTTGATATCGGTGTCGCCTACAAAGAAAACACCGACAGCGTGACGGAAGTCATTCAGGCTGTGATCGATGAAATGATGGCGGAAGAGGAATACAGCACGCTGATTATTGAAACGCCGGAGATTTTCGGGGTCGATAAGCTGGATGATTCGTCGGTGGTTATTAAAGGCAGAATAAAAACCAAACCGATTATGCAGTGGAAGGTGGGCCGTGAGTTTTTACGTCGCATCAAGCTGGCATTTGATGAACGCGATATTGAGATTCCGTTTCCGCACAGCACCGTCTATTTCGGTGAAGCCAGTAAACCCTTTGATATTAAAATGCTGGAAACGGCCTCGACTCAGTCACGGGAAATGTAACCCCAGCGGCCCTGTGACTGCACCCGGGCCATACCATCATGAAATGGCTGGGCATCATCGAACTGCGCTTCGATGATCATGACACCGTCTTTGTTGATATAGCCATATTTCCAGTAATCGACGGTGACAGCAGCCAGTCCTTCAGTGAAGGAATGTCCCCATTTAAACTGCGGCGGTATCACCATTCTGCCCTCAGTGTTGATGTAGCCGACTCTGGCATCCATTTCGATTCGGCCCATGCCTTCATTAAACGACCAGGCATTATCCAGCGAGGGTGCGATGATTTCTTCACCCTCAGTGTTGATGTAGCCGTAACGCCCGTTTTTGACTACCACCGCCAGGCCTTCCCGGAACGGCAACAGTTTGTCATAGCGTTTGTTACTCAGATCACTGCCATCGGCTTTGATTACCCACCAGTCTTCAGCCTGATTGACGATGGCAAGGCCGTTGTTAAAATCCAGCGCCCGCTCAAACCGGGCCTCGATAACAACATCGTTATCTTTGTTAATATAACCCCAACCGTTATCGGTTTTGACTGCAGCCATGCCTTCACTGAACATCAGAGCATCCTGGTATTGAGGTTCAATAATCCAGCTACCCTGTTTATTAATAAAGCCCCACAGACCGTCTTTGTTGACGCTGGCCAGACCCTCATTAAAGCGATTGGCCTGAGAAAAGCGTGGTTGCAGCTGCCAGTTGCCATTGTGAGAAATGTAACCCCACTGACCGTCGTTCATCGCTGCTGCCAGGCCATCATAGAAATGCAGCACCTTGGCGAACTGTGGATCGATAGCAATCTCGCCCTCAGTATTGATAAATCCCCAGCGGATATCCTTGAGCATCGGTGCCAGACCGTCATGAAAGTCATGAATTTCGGTATTGGGCTCGGGGCCATACAGCATCTCACCCTGACGGTTAATAAGCCCTGACATTGGCCGCCCCTTTTCGACTTTGATGACTGCAGCAACACCCTGATTGAAACTGTTGGCGGCATCGTATTCGAAATTAATGACTAAATCACCGGGATCGGCTATCGAGGGTAAAACGGGGTTCAGTGTAATCAGACTAAAAAGCACTGCATTCAAAGCGGGGCGGGGGAGACGCATAAAAACCTCCAAGGATATGATCTTGAGTCTGTGGGCATTTACGTGAATTTCACGTGAACCGGAAAAGACTGTGTTCAAGTCAAAGTAGCAAACTAACGCCCTGTCATTAAAGAGGTTTTCTCGTTGTGGATATCCCCAAGTTTAGCCGCAAATGGCCAGTGCAGGCTGCGGTATCGGCCGCAATGGTCTGGCTCAGCAGTGGCTGTTCGCCGGTCACAGTGCTCAATGCCATGGTGCCGGACAATGGCTATCAGCGAATAACGGATATTACTTATGGGACCGCTGAGCGTCAGAAGCTGGATGTATACCTTGCCAGTACGCGCGACCAGAGCAATCCGCCCAGCACGATCATTTTTTTCTACGGCGGCAGCTGGGAGTCTGGTAACAAAAATGATTATAAATTTGTTGCCGAAGCCTTCACTGCAGAGGGCTTTGATGTAGTGATACCTGATTACCGGGTTTTTCCACAAGTAACATTCCCCACTTTCATCGAAGATGGCGCCCGTGTCGTTGCCTGGGCCAAGCAACACCTCGCCGCTTACGGTGCCAGTGATGACCGCCTGTTTGTGGCGGGCCATTCAGCTGGTGCTCATATTGCTGCCTTATTGACGCTCGATGCCAGTTATCTCAAACAGGTGGACTTGAGCCCGACGGTATTCAACGGCATGATCGGGCTTGCTGGTCCTTATGACTTTCTGCCGTTGAAGAGCGAAACCTTAAAAACCATATTCGGGCCCGAGGATCAGCGCTGGCGCAGTCAGCCGATTCATTATGCCGATGCCGGCAAGCCGCCGATGTTATTGCTGGTTGGTGAGGATGATTTAACGGTATTACCGAAAAACAGCCACAATCTGGCCGCGAAAATTCGTCAAAAAGGCGGTAACGTGCAACTGGAGAGCTTTGATGATTACGGCCATGTAGCGATGGTGGCCAAACTGGCCAAACCGCTACGGGGAGAGGGGCAACTGCTCATAGTGATTAAAGACTTCGTCAGCCGCCACTGATTGCTTAATAAGCAGGCCGGCGACCGCCCCGGTCGCCAGCCGGTGGTCCAAATGCAAAAGGTTCAGTGAATGCCTTTTGATGTCAGCACGATCATTTTCTCTACCTGCATATCATGCATGGTATAGGGTACACCCCCGGTTCCCAGGCCAGAGTGTTTAAGTCCGGCAAACGGCATCCAGTCAACGCGGAAGGCCGTGTGCTCATTGATCATGACTGCCGAAGCATCCAGTCTGTCTGCCGCCAGCATCGCCGTGTCGATATGACTGCTGTAGACCGAAGCCTGGAACGCAAACTCCAGACCGTTAGCTTTGTTGATGGCTTGTTCAATATCATCGACGGGATAGACACAGACTACGGGGCCGAATACTTCTTCATTGGAGACTTTGGCTGTTGCCGGCGGGTCAAACAGCACGGTCGGTGCATAGCTGTTATAGGGCAGGCTCTGACCGCCACAGAGTAGTTCGCCGCCCTTATCCACTGCTTCCTGAACCCAGGAGGCGATGCGGTTGAGTTCACTTTTATTGATGATCGGGCCGACATCGGTTTTGTCTGACAAGGGATCACCCACTTCCATCTTATTGGCAGCTTCTGCCAGCTTTTCAGCCAACTCTCGGGCAATACTGCGTTCGGCGTAAATGCGCTGTACCGAGACACAAACCTGGCCGGCATGATAGAAGCTCCCCTTGGCAAGCCCTGGTATCGCTGTATCCAGATTGGCATCCCCGGCGACAATCACTGGCGCCACGCCGCCATGCTCCAGTGCACAACGGGCACCCGGCGCGAGTTTGGAGCGCAGATGCCAGCCGACCCTGGCGCTGCCGATAAAGCTCAGGAAAGCGACCCGTGAGTCGGTGGCGAGATATTCAGCCAGATGATGATCTTCGGTCAGTAATGCCTGGCACCATTCCGGCGGCAGGCCGGCGCGGTGGAATATTTCCACCAGGCGGTAGCAGGAGAGCGGCGTTTTTTCGGCCGGTTTGACGATCACCGGACAACCTGTAGCAATGGCAGGCCCCACCTGATGGGCAATCAGATTGAGTGGATGGTTGAAAGCGCTGATCGCCACTACCACTCCGATAGGTTCCTTACGCATCATGGTGAGGCGATGTTGTGAGGCTGGATTGATGCCCATAGGGATAGTGGCAGGGGCATCGTTTCTGAGCACATCGACACAGGCACGCAGGCTGTCGATACAACGTGCCATTTCCACGTTGGAATCCGCCAGAGGCTTGCCGCCTTCCTCGGCGGCACCGGCCGCCAGCAGATCAGCCTGATCTTTCATCATGGCGATAGCTTTTTCCAGAATCTCAATACGTTCCACGGTCGACAGCCATTTGCTGCGGTCCCGGAAAAGACTCTGTGCCGTTTCCAGCGCCTGATCAATATCGGCCTGGTTGGCCTGATCAACGGTGCCAATAAGTTGATCGTTATAGGGGGAATAGACTTCCGCTTTTTCAGCGTCAGATTTGGAAAGTCCAGCGATCATCAACGGGAAGTGGGGTATGTTGCTCATTCGGGCTCTCCTTAAAGAATGCAGATTTTTTGTTTCAATCCCTCGCTCAGAATTGAATAATTCAGTGAATAGTCAACGGCAAGGTCAATCAGGTGAACACCCTTTGAGTTGAGTGCGAAATCAAGCACTTTGGCAAATTCGGTATAACTGGCCGGACGGTGACCGGTCGCGCCGTAGCTTTCAGCATATTTGACAAAATCCGGGTTATTAAAGCTCAGCCCGTAGTTTTTAAAGCCCATCCCCTCCTGTTTCCAGCGCACCATGCCGTAAGCATTGTCATTGAAAATCAGCACCACCAGATCCAGCCCCAGTCGCACCGCAGTCTCCATCTCCTGGGAGTTCATCATAAAGCCGCCATCGCCGCAGACGGCCATCACCCTTTGCTCGGGGTGCAGCAACTTGGCGGTCATCGCGGTTGGCAGACCGGCCCCCATAGTGGCCAGGGCATTATCCAGCAGAATCGAGTTGTAGTAATAACTGGGGTAGTTACGGGCAAACCAGATTTTGTAAACGCCGTTATCCAGCGCCAGGATATCCTCTTCGCCCATCGCCTCCCGGATGATTTGCACTGCCGCCTGCGGCAGGATGGGGAAGCGTTCATCATCACTGTATTTGGACAGCCGTTCCCGGACTTCCTGCTTGACCCGGTAGAAATAGGCGAAGTCCCAGTGTGGCTGGGGTGTGAGCCCGGCCCGCAGACGATTAATCGAGGTGGCGATATCACCGACCACATCCAGTTGCGGGAAATAGACCGGATCGATTTCTGCCGCATGGAAATTGATATGAATTACCCGGGCGCCACCGTCTTTCATAAAAAACGGCGGTTTTTCGACTTCGTCATGGCCGACATTGATAATCAGATCGGCGCGTTCAATGGCGCAATGCAGAAAGTCGGATTCTGACAGTGCTGCTGTGCCCAGATAACTGTCATGTCGCTCGTCGATAACGCCTTTACCGAGCTGGGTGTTAAAAAATGGAATGCCGGTATGCTCGACGAACTTGGTCAGGGCCACACTGGCGCGTTTGCGGTTGGCACCGGCGCCTATCAGTAACAGTGGCATCGACGCTTCTTCGATCATTTTTAAAGCATTCTGGATGGTGCGGTTATCAGCATCGGGCCGGCGGATGGTTTCCACGGTATAGATCCGCTCGTGGGCTTCTTCAGCGGCAATATCCTCCGGTAGCTCGATATGGACCGCACCCGGGCGTTCTTCTACCGCCACCCGGAAAGCCTCGCGCACCACCGCTGCGACGGTATTGCCGTGCACCACCTGCTTGGTGAACTTGGTAATGGGTCGCATCATATTGACCACATCGACAATCTGGAACAGAGCCTGCTTACTGGCTTTGATCGGTTTCTGACCGGTAATGATCAGCATCGGCATGCCGCCGAGCTGGGCATAGGCGGCCGGCGTCACCATATTGGTCGCTCCGGGACCCAGCGTGGACAGACAGACACCGGGCTTGCCGGTCAGCCTGCCGTAGTTGGCGGCCATAAAACCGGCACCCTGCTCGTGTCGGGTAATAATCAGTTCAATCGATGAGTGTTGCAGCGAGTCGACAAAGTCCAGATTCTCTTCGCCCGGTATTCCGAAAATATACTCGACCCCTTCGTTTTCCAGCGCTTTGACGAGCAGGTCAGATGTTTTCATGATGTGTCCTTATCGTTGTGTTGCAAGGTTCTCATCGGTGCCGTTAAGTCGATTATATCGCCATGGTTTGGCCGACGGCTATGTGTTTATGATGCCGATTTCAACCCGACGGTTCATGGCCCGCCCGGCGGCTGAGTTATTTGACTCCAGCGGCTGAGTATCGGCATAAGCTTCAATCCGGAACTGATCTTCCTCAAGACGGCGGTCACGGAGCAAGGCGTGCACTACTGAGGTAGCCCTGGCTCCTGACAGTTCCCAGTTAGAGCGATAGAGACCCGAGCCAAGCGGTACATTGTCAGTATGACCGGCAACGACAAATTCCGTGTCCATGTCAGCAAGCGCCTCAGCAATTTGTGCCAGCACCGGTGTAAAGCCCGGTTTTAAAGCGGCACTGCCGGAGGGGAAAGAAGCCTGTTCATTGATTCGGATCAGTACACGGTCCTGCATGGTTTCCAGGCTGATGAGGTCCTGATCCAGCGCCGTTTTCAACGCCTTTTGCAGGCGTTCACGAATCGTATTGGCTCTGGCGGTACGAAACACCTCAGCATCTTCGGTTTTCAGCACGTCGCTGTCGGTAACCGAGGCCTGGCGAATGGATTCCACCGGGGTGGGTTTGTCCGGCGTCGGCGAGAAGCGCTGCTGAATCACACTGGTGGCTTTGACGATATCCTCCGGTTTGGGCCTGTCCACACCGAAGGCATCCTCCATCGACTTCACCACCATCTTATATTTGAGGGCATCAATTTCAGCCATCGCTACCAGCAGTACAAAAAAGCACAGCAACAAGGTCATCAGATCGGCAAAAGTGCCCATATAACGGGGAATGATAATGTCTTTGGCCGCGGTACGGGGGCCAGGACGATCAGGATCCGGTTCGGCTACGCTCATAGTGCTATGTATCGAGTATTTTCATCAGGCTAGCGTGTTTTGAGCATTTGTCAAAATACAATCAGTTCAGTTCCGCTTTTTATAGCAGAATAATTGCTGTGGTGAACACGGGACCGCTGTTAATTAAGCTGTGCTATCCTGAGGTCAAAGGAGGCAGGCATGACCGAATTCCTTGATGCAAAGACCATTTTTGTGCTCACAGGGATGTTTAGCGGGCTCATCTCCGTGGTGTTCTTTTCCATCCACAGAGGCGTCTATGCGGTAGTGAATGGGGTATTATCCTTCGCCTGGGCCTATGCTTTATTCACCCTGTTTGCGTTGTTACTGTTGATGCGGGGCCTGGTTCATCCACTGATTAGTGTGGTGCTGGCCGACACCGCTTTGTGTCTCGCGGTTTTATTGATTGCTGACGGGACAAGCAGGCTCAAGAATCTGCCCATACAACACGGCATTTACCGTTGGTATCTGAGCTTCTGTCTGGTGGCTTTTATCTACTTCACTTTTCTTGCACCGAGCTTTTCTGCGCGGGTAATGGTGACCATATTCTCTACCGTCATTATTTTCAGCTGGGTACTGGTGATGCTCAGTCGCCAGCCCTTCAGGACGTGGCGTCTGGGCGAGTGGGTTGTTTCGGTTTCGTTGCTGATTTCAGTGATGGCGGCGATCCTGCGGGCGTTGACGGCGCTTTTGAATACTGAATCCCCGTCAGCAATGTCGATTCTCAGCTACCAGGGCGTTCAGGCGCATTATCTGACGATCAATCTTTTGGCGACCGTTTTTATCGCCTTCGGCCTGATTGTCATGACCCAGGACAACCTGAGGCGGGATTTGGAGAGGCTGGCTTCCTATGATGCGCTCACCGGAGTTTTGACCCGCCGCGTGATTCTCGATTTACTCGATAAATCGATGGCGAAAGTGTCACGCACCGGCCAGCCGCTGGCTGTGATGATGATTGATCTGGACCATTTCAAACGGATTAATGACAACTATGGTCACAGTGTTGGTGACAGCGTGCTGGAAAAAATTATTACTGCGGTAGAGAGTGTATTGCGCAAAGATACCTATATCGGCCGTTACGGCGGTGAGGAGTTTCTGATTGTGATGCCCGACACCAGTCATGAACAGTTACTGGAAGTCAGTGAGCGCATTCGGCAGGCCGCCGCCAAAACGCTGATTCGCCATCAGCAGAGCACTATACAATGCACCATCAGCGTTGGCGCTTTGATTATTGATGCCAGTAATGTTGATGGACTTTCTGATCCGGTGACCCAGGCGGATAAAGCACTTTATCAAGCCAAGCAACAGGGAAGAAACCAGGTTGTGATTGCCGGGCCAGCACCTGGGCAGTCGATTCTTCAAACAGAGTCGACATAAAAGCGGCCAGCGTGCATATAATGAGTACTAGCTCAGCCTGGAGCTCTGCATGGCAAAATCAATGCCCCGAAGTGCTAAACACCCAATAGTCAGTTGATGCAAGCAAATATCTCTACCAAACTCGCTTTTTACAGCATCCTGACCGTGTTGGCGATCATGCTTTTTGTCGCCGCTGCTTATGTTAATCACAGTCTGGTTCAGAGTTACCGGGCCGAATTGCTTAACGATACCCGCACCCATCTCAGCCGTTATCACAATCGTCTTTTTACCAATCTGCAGAACCACATCCAGATAGTCAGAGGCCTGCCCGGTCTGTTTGCTATCAACCCTGACTTAACCCAGGAGCAATATGACCGTGCAGTCGCCCACCTGGTGAACAGCGAATCGGAGATCCGTAATATTGCAGCTGCCCCAGACATGGTCATTCGCTACATGTATCCAAAGGCGGGCAATGAAGCAGCTATTGGTCTCGATTACCGGCAGGAGCCCAGCCAGTTTGAAGCGGCAGATCGTGCCAGGCGCACCGGCAACCTGGTGCTGGCAGGACCAGTAGAACTGAAACAGGGGGGCATGGGCTTAATCACCCGAATCCCGGTTTTTCTGCAACGTGAAGACAGCGAAGAGCAATACTTCTGGGGTCTGATATCCGCGGTGATTGACATTCAGCGCTTCTTTGAGAGAAGTGGACTGATGGATGACGACCTGCCCATTAACCTGTCAATACGTGGCGCAGACAGCCTCGGACGACAAGGTGAGGTGTTTTACGGCGATCCGGCGCTGTTTGATGACAACAGTCTGATCCAGACCCTGAAACTGCCCGAAGGGGAATGGCTCTTAGCTGCAGAACCGATCGGCGGCTGGTCGCAGTTGCCCCCCCATTTCTGGCAGCAACGGATCCTGATTTACGGTATTGCCGCGGTGTTGTTTTTACTATTGGCGCTGTTTATACGTTTTATCTTCGCGGCTTCGCTGGCCAACCTCAAATTCCGTAATTTGATCGAGAGCTCACCGGTACCTTACATGCTGTTGAATCAGGGTAAGAAGATCATTTTTATCAATCAGGCATTTACCGATACTTATGGCTATGCCCTGGAGGAAATCCAGTCAATGAACAGCTGGTGGGAAGTGACTACCCAGCCCAAGTATTACAGCCATGAGTTCAAAAGCTATCTGGGCAAACACCGCTCACATAACAAGACCACTGATAAAACCGCCGAACCGATGGAACTGGAAATGCTGACCAAAAATCGCCAGCGTAAAGTAGCACTGCTCAGTATTTCCATGCTGCAGGACACGCTGGAGCAGGAAATGCTGCTGGTTGTCTATGACATTACGGTTCGCAAAGAAGCAGAAGAGCAACTGCGCTTTTCATCGCGGGTGTTCAATCAGGCCCATGAAGGCATCATCGTGACCGATATCGACGGCATCATCACCGATGTGAACCCGGCTTTTTGTGAGATAACCGGTTACCGTCGGGAAGAAGTCATCGGTAAGGGGCCGCATATTCTCAACTCCGGTAAACATTCGCCGGACTTTTTTAATCGCATGTGGGCCGCGATTACCGAACATGGTTACTGGCAGGGTGAAGTCTGGAACCGCCGCAAAAATGGCGAGCTTTATGCGGAGCTGCTGACTATCTCGGCATTAACTGATGACGATGGCCAAAGCCGGCATTTTGTCGGTCTGTTTTCAGACATTACTCAGACCAAGCAGCAGCAGGAAACGCTGGAATTGATGGCACATTACGATGTGCTGACCAAACTGCCAAACCGCGTCCTGTTTGCCGACCGTTTCACTCAGGCAGTTGCCCACAGCAAACGGACTGAAACCCTGCTGGCTATCTGTTTTCTGGATCTGGATAATTTCAAACCGGTTAATGATACTCACGGCCATGAAGTCGGCGATCAGCTTCTTATCGAGGTCGCAATGCGGCTGCGGGCCAATGTCAGGGATGAGGACACCATCTCGCGCTTCGGTGGAGATGAGTTCGCCATTCTGTTTCGTGATATTGATTCTCAGGAAGAGTGTGAATTTCTGCTGCGTCGGATTCATGAGTCCTTATCGCAACCCTACAGCGTCAATGATTTACGGCTGGAAATCAGCGCCTCCAGCGGTGTGACCTTTTATCCCAACGACAACGCCGACCTGGATACGTTGCTGCGCCACGCCGATCAGACCATGTATCAGGCAAAAATGTCAGGTCGAAACACCTTCAAACTGTTTAACCCGGCGCATAATCGTCAGACGATGGAAAAACAGCAGTGGCAGCAGCAGATCCGCCAAGCCTTAAATGATCAACAGTTCTGTCTTTTCTATCAGCCCAAACTGAATATGCGCAGTGGCGAAGTCTTCGGTATGGAAGCGCTGATTCGCTGGCAGCACCCGGAACGGGGATTGCTGGCCCCTTCCCATTTTCTGCCGTTAATAGCAGATACCGAGATCGAGATAGAAATGGGACAGTGGGTACTGAAAGAGGCCTTGTCGCAACTGGAAACCTGGCACCAAAAAGGCTTGCTGCTGGAAGTGAGTGTTAACATCGCAACCTCGCATCTGCAATCAATACACTTTATTGATGATGTCGAAATCGCTCTGGCCCAGCATCCGCAGCTGAATTCGCGTTATTTGCAGTTGGAGGTGGTTGAGACCAGTGCGCTCGGGGACATTGCCGCGATTTCCAAGGTCATCAAATTATGCCGGGATGTGCTGGGTGTCTCGGTGGCACTCGATGATTTCGGCACGGGTTATTCATCACTCACCCATTTGCGGCACTTAACAGCCAGCACCATCAAAATTGATCAGAGCTTTGTCCGCGACATGCTGGATGACCCGCAGGACTACACCATTGTCGATGGGGTCAGTGGTCTGGCCGAGGCCTTTAACCGTCAGGTCATCGCCGAGGGGGTCGAAAGCGTTGAGCAGGGTCTGATGTTACTCATGATCGGCTGTGACCACGCCCAAGGTTACGGCATCGCCAGGCCAATGGCGGCTGATAAAGTGCCCGACTGGCTTAATCATTATCAGGTGGAACCTGAATGGCCTAGCTGTGCTGCCAGACCTTTGACAGCGAGACAAAAGGCACTATACCTGTTTGAGCTGACTTCTCAGCGATGGTACCAGCAGTTTGTGACGGCAATGAACCACTCCGGCGAGGAATCAGAAAGCTGGCCGATTATCGACCAGGGTAAATGTCACTGTGGTAGCTGGATACAACGGGTCAAAACCCAGGGCCTGTTCGACGCGCTGTGGTTGGATCGGCTGGAACAGGCCCATACAGCATGGCATCAGATTGCCATTAAAATCCGGGAAATGTGTATGACCGGCCAGGCAGCCAAAAGCCGTCAGTATCTGGACGAGATGGTGAGTCGGTTTGAAGCCATGCAGACCATAGTTAACAGTGCGCTACCATCGGCAAATCAGATTGTCAGCGGACCTGAGCAAGCGGATAATACCCCTGAAAAAGACAGGGCCTTAGATTAATATGCAGCTGACCGATAGCAAAGCCAAAGACATCATCGATAAATTCCGTATTCCGCCTAAACCGGCATTACTGATTTCTCTGCAACAGGAACTGGGGAAGAAGGATCAGGATCCGCGGGCCTATTCTGATTTAATCAGCCAGGACGTGGCACTCTCTGCCATTGTTCTGAAAACGGTTAACTCACCGGTGTTTGGTCTGAAGCGTGAACTTTCAGATATTCGTCAGGCCGTGGTGATGCTGGGCGCTGACAGGCTGACGCACCTTGTGTCCTATTTTGCACTGAAGCAGTCGATCAGTGGCAAGGCATCGATTTCGCTGGAGAAATTCTGGGATAACACAATGGAAGTCGCGACCATGTCGCGATTTGTGCTGGAAATGCTGGAAGACAAGGTGGAGGTTGATGAAGACGCTTTGTATGCGCTGAGTCTGTTCCGGGATTGTGGTATTCCGTTGATGGCGATGAAATATAGCGATTACCGTAGTGTGCTTTATGAAGCCAATCACTCACCCCACCACAGTTTCACTGAGGTGGAAGAGGGCCATTATCAGACCAACCATGCCATCGTCGGTTATTTTGTTGCTTCTTCCTGGCATCTGCCCAAATCATTGTGTGAATTGATTCTGCGCCATCATGATCCTAACTTTCTCACAGATAACCTCACCACGGAGGAGCAAAAGGATTTATATGCCCTGATGAAAGTTGCCTCTGCAGCAGCGACCCGTTACAAGTATGCCAAAATCGACAGCGAGTGGCCGATGACCTCGGAAGCGGTACTGACTCATCTGGGCATGAGTGATATTGATTTTGATGAAATGATGGCTGACTTACTGGAGAGTTATCATGCCCAGTTCGGCGAATTCTGAGCAATAGCCCGCTGGAAACTCCCTGGCCCGGGAAAGAGTCAATACAGCACGAGTATTGATTATTTGCGCAGCTGAGCTGGAGGCCAAATGAAAGCGCTTATTCCTGTTTTATTTCTGTTCCTGGCCGGCTGCAGTAATGTGCCGGTCGCTATCAAAGAAGCCCCTCAACCTGATTGGCAGCTGGCACAGATCAGCGGCAAGGCTGACCGTCACCAGGGCGAGCCGGTTCGCTGGGGTGGCCAGATCGTTAAAGTGGATAATGATGAAAAAGGTTCGACCCTGCATGTGGTCCAGTTTCCACTCAATAGCTATGCCCGCCCGGATAAAGACAGCCGGAGTCAGGGACGGTTTTTAGCCAGAACGGCTGACTTCATTGACCCCTATATCTATAAATCGGGCACCCTGATTACCATAGCAGGCAACGTTGCCGCACAGGAAACCATCAATATCGATAAGAAATCCATGACCGTACCGGTGATTGATATCAGGGATATCTATCGCTGGCAGCCGCAGCGCTATCATCGCGATCCATACTGGTATGACTATCCTTACTACTATGACCGCTTCGGTTACGGCATAAGTTATCCACACTGGCGATCGAACTGGTATTACCGGAATGGCTTTTACTGGTAAGAAAGAAATATAGCCTGGGCCAGCATTTTTACTGGCCCAGGCTGTTTTTTTATTCAGACAATTTCAATCAGTGTTTCGCCGGGTGTGACGCGGTCACCTTTTTTGACATGAACAGCTTTAACAGTGCCTGCGACGTTAGCCATTAACTCGGTTTCCATTTTCATCGCTTCCATCACCAGCAGGGCCTGACCGGCTTCGACCGAATCTCCCTCAGCCACCAGCACTTCAACGACATTACCGGGAAGTGGTGCACTGGCATCTCCGGGATTAGCCGCTTTCTTGCGACCGCCGCCGCCTTCGCTGACATACTCGTTCAGCGCCTCGAAAGTGACTTCTTCCGGCATCCCATCAATTGAAATATAGAACTTACGTTTGCCGCCACCGACATCGCCTACGCCGGTAATGGCAATGTCGTAGCTCTCGCCGTGAACATCGACTTTAAACTCGGTGGAGACGGGTTCTTTGCTGTTGCTGTTACCATCCGTCACCGGCATCAGCGGTTCCGGTTTGAGGGTGCCATCAGCGCGTTGCTGGAGGAATTCCCGACCCAGATCCGGGAACATCGCATAGGTCAGCACATCTTCTTCGCTTTTGGCCAGCTCACCGATATCGCTACGCAGCTTGTCCAGTTCCGGTTTCAGTGCATCGGCCGGACGAAATTCAATAATCTCCTCGTTACCGACGGCTTTCTTTTGTAAGTCAGTATTCACTGCGGCTGGTGGCTGGCCATAGCCTCCCTGCAAATAGCGTTTTACTTCATTGGTAATAGTTTTGTAGCGTTCGCCCGCCAGCACGTTATAGACAGCCTGAGTGCCGACAATTTGCGAAGTCGGTGTGACCAGTGGGGGATAGCCCAGATCTTCACGTACCCTGGGGATTTCGGCAAATACGTCGCGAATTCTGTCCAGTGCATTCTGTTCTTTGAGCTGGTTGGCTAGGTTGGACATCATACCGCCCGGTACCTGATTGATCTGTACCGAGACATCTTCACGGGTGAATTCGCTCTCAAATTGATGGTATTTTTTGCGAACTTCGCGGAAATAGTCAGCAATTTCGGATAACAGAACCAAGTCCAGACCGGTATCAAATTCAGTATCCTTCAGTGCCGCCACTTGTGATTCAGTCGCCGGATGGCTGGTGCCCCAGGCAAAAGCAGATATGGCGGTATCAATCCGGTCAGCGCCGGCTTCAATCGCCTTGAGCTGACACTGGGCGGCCAGACCTGAGGTCGCATGGCTGTGAATCACCAGTGGCAAATCGACTTCGGATTTAATCGCTTTGACCAGTTCATAAGTCGGATAGGGGGCCAGCAGGCCAGCCATATCTTTAATCGCAATCGAGTCGGCACCCATACTCTGCAGGTCTTTAGCCTGTTTGACGAACAGTTCCGGCGTATGCACCGGGCTGGTGGTATAGGCGATGGTGCCCTGGGCATGCTTGCCGGTTTTCTTAACCGCCTGCATTGCCGTTTCCAGATTACGCAGGTCATTCAAGGCATCAAAGATACGGAAGACATCAATGCCGTTGTCCGCAGCGCGCTCGACAAAGGCGGTCACCACATCATCTGCATAATGACGATAACCCAGCAGGTTCTGGCCGCGTAGCAGCATTTGCAGACGGGTATCAGGCAATGCCTGTTTCAGCTGGCGCAGCCGTTCCCACGGGTCTTCCTTCAGATAACGGACGCAGGCATCGAAGGTGGCGCCGCCCCAGACCTCCAAAGACCAGAAACCGACTTTGTCGAGTTTGTCGCAAATCGGCAGCATATCGTCGGTGCGCATGCGGGTGGCAATCAGCGACTGGTGGGCATCGCGCAGAATGACATCGGTAACTTCTATTTTTTTCATACGAAAATTCTCCAGCTTGAGAGCGGCTTACCAGCCGGCATGGGCAGCAATAGCGGTCGCCAGGGCCAGCGCTACGGCACTGGGGCGTTGTTTATCGGAATACTCGAGCAGTTCAGGGTGGGCTGGTACGAAACTGGTGTCGAAATGGCCTGACCTGAAGTCGGGATGGTTGAGGATTTGTTTGTAATAATTGGCCGTGGTTTTAATCCCATGCAGACGCATATCATCCAGTGCCCGCTGGCCGCGATTAATCGCATCTTCCCAGTCCAGAGCCCATACCACCAGCTTCAGACACATGGAGTCAAAATAGGGCGGGATTTCGTAACCGGTATAGATGGCGGTATCGACCCGGACGCCCGGACCACCCGGTGCGTAGTAATGAGTGATGCGCCCGAAACTGGGCAGGAAGTCATTTTTGGGATCTTCGGCATTAATCCGGAATTGCAGTGCAAAGCCACGGTAATGAATATCCTGCTGGCGATAGCTGAGCGGTTTGCCGGCGGCGATTCTTAACTGTTCGCGGACAATATCGACACCGGTAATTTGTTCGGTGATGGTGTGCTCGACCTGCACCCGGGTATTCATCTCCATGAAGTAGACTTCATTGCCGGTAAGCAGAAACTCGACGGTACCGGCATTCTCATACCCCACGGCCTGGGCCGCACGGACTGCCAGGTCACCGACGTAATCGCGTTGTTCCGGGGTCAGTTGGGGGCTGGGGGCAATTTCGATGAGCTTCTGATTACGTCGCTGAATCGAGCAATCACGCTCGTAGAGGTGAATGACATTGCCCTGGCTGTCAGCGAGGATCTGCACTTCAATATGACGCGGGTTAACAATACATTTTTCCAGAAAGACCTCAGCTGATCCAAAAGCCTTGGTGGCTTCTGAAATAACACGGGGATATTGCTGTTTCAGTTCAGCGGCATTATCACAACGACGAATACCGCGTCCGCCGCCCCCAGAGGTGGCTTTAATCATCACCGGGTAGCCGACTTCATCAGCTAGCGTTAATGCATCTTCCAGACTTTCCAGGTTGCCGTCCGAACCGGGGGTAATCGGCACACCGGCCTCACGCATACTGTCACGGGCGGCAGTTTTATCGCCCATTTTTTCAATCACGCTCGACTTGGGGCCGATAAACGTCACGTTGTGTTTTTCACAAAGGCGGGCAAACTCGGCATTTTCCGACAGGAACCCGTAACCCGGATGAATCGCATCACAGCCTGTTTCCACTGCCAGATTAACGATACGCAACGGGTCCAGATAACCCGACAGCGGGTCCTCACCCAGTGAGTAGGATTCATCAGCGCGTTTGACATGCAGCGCATAACGATCGGGTTCGGTATAGATGGCGACAGAGCGGATGCCCATCTCAGCACAGGCCCGCACAATGCGTACGGCAATTTCACCGCGATTGGCTATCAGAACTTTTTTCAGCATGGTGCAGACTCCTGAATCAGATGACGCTTAGCTTAGATAAAGCCAGCCATAATGAAAAATTGATATAATTTTTGTCAGCAATAAGTTATTGGTTATGTATAGCTCCGGAAGCCTTTTATGTCCTTGACATTACAGCAATTATTGAGCCGTCTCTCCTTCCGCCAGTTGCAGGTTTTTCAGGCGGTGTATCAGCAGCAGGGTTATGGTCGGGCAGCAGAAGCATTGGGTCTGACTCAGCCGGCGGTCAGTTCACAAATACGCAAGCTGGAACAGGCGCTGGGACAGCCGCTGTTTGAATATGTGGGCAGGCAGCTTTATTGTACCCGCGCCGGTGAAAAGGTGGCCGAGCGGATTAATGCGGTATTTGATCAGGTGGCGTTATTGCAGACTGATCTGCACAGCCTTCAGGGACAGTTGTCCGGCGCGCTGAGTATCTGCGCTGTCAGTACAGCGCAGTATGCGGTTCCACATCTGTTGCAGGATTTCCTCAGCCTTCATCCCGCGGTGAATGTCAGTCTGCGTGTTATGAACCGGGCGCAGGCCATTGAGCAACTGAACAACAACACGGATGATCTGGTGGTAATGGGATTGGTGCCCAGTGATCGCTCGCTGGCATCGCTGCCGTTTCTGGATAATGAATTGATTCCGGTGATGGCCGCGAAACATCCGCTGGCAGTCAGAAAGCAATTGACACCGCAGCAGTTTCTGAATGGCCGTCTGCTGTTACGTGAACCCGGTTCTGGCAACCGTCTGGCCTTGGAACAGCATTGCCAGCAACAGCGTTTAACCTTGCGTTCCTATATTGAGATAGGGTCGAATGATGCCATTAAACATGGTGTGCTGGCGGGCTTAGGCGTCGCGGTTTTACCTAAACTCAGTGTGCTTGCCGAACTCAGGCAGGGTAGTTTAGTGAGCCCGGATCTGAAAGGCTTTCCGTTACGCCGCAGCTGGTGTCTGGTGTACCCCAAGGGCAAACATCCAACACCGGTGATGCAGGCGTTTCTGGACCATATCCAATCGCACCTGAAACAGATTAATCAGCAATTTAGCGAGCTGCAGGCGCTTTAATCCGGCCGTGAGAAAAGCGGGCTCAGGGTTTGAGAAAGCGGGTTTCCACATGTAGCGAGTTGTCAGGTCGCTCGCGCTTGAGTTGCCAACCCTGATCGAGAATAAAATCCAACGCTGCCTGATAGCTGTCAAATGCAGCCTCGACCTGCTCAGTGTTGCCCTCTTCTTCTTTGTTGATAATAAAACCGGATGAGGTTTCCTCAATGGTGACTTGTGGTTTCATTGTGCTGCTCCGAATTAATCATTTCGTTTATCGTCACTGAATTTAGCCCTGTGGTAAAGCGCTAAATAGGGATTCAGCAAAATCCTGAGTGCAAACAAGTAAATCACGCTATTGGTCCGGCCATGGGAAGACTAATATATGAATTGCAAGCTGCAATTAAATCAACACGAGGTAATTATCATGTGGACTAAACCAGAATATTCAGACATGCGTTTCGGCTTTGAAGTCACTATGTATATCTGCAACAGATAATACATCTAAGCCAAACAAAAAAGCCCCGCTCCGCGGGGCTTTTTTATTTGTACTAATTAGAGACATCACACTTTGATATTGACGTTGTTGCCAAGATTGGCTGAGGGTTGGGCCGGTGTTGCGGCACCGACGGCCGCCTGAATCAGCTGAATGCTGGCCTGCCCCTGTGCTTTGATGGCGTCATTACTCAGTTTAATTGCTGCGATGTCCTGCTGAGCGGCTATACGTTGTGATGACAGAATCGGCGACACACTCTGCGTTCTTTCAATATCCATGACTCAATCCTTGGTAACTCTATGAATTCACTATAAATGATATTTTTTCCAGTGTGAAGGACTTGTTAAAGAAATCGTCATCATAATCTGCCACAATGAATTGGACAGGAGCGGAAACTTCGCTTCGCTTTGCCGCGTCACAAAGGTAAAGTCAGGAATTTAAGGAGAAAGGCCATTATTACCAAAACCCTGAATGACCGCCATGATGAAGCGGCCCGCATTGACAAGGCGGCTCCGCCCTGTAAGACGGAATCAGATCTGCGTCAGGCTGCAGAAGATGGCGGTGCTGAGGACCTTCTGGCACTCGCCACGGCCCTGGTGAACAACACTATCGAACATCAGGATCCTGATGAAGCGCTATCGTGGCTGGAAAAAGCCAGACTGGCAGTCGGGCCCACAGATGAGCCGTTTCTTGAGCGCGTACTGGAAGTGGAAAGACAGGCCAAGAAAAAACAGGAGGAGCTGGAAATCGCCTTGGAAATGGAATATACCCGCAGTGTTGACGCCTGATTTATTGCATATGTAATGGCCGCACACATAAAAAAAGCCCCGGATTAACGGGGCTTTTTTGTGTCGATGACGTTAGTTATCTGTTGCAGATATACATAGTGACTTCAAAGCCGAAACGCATGTCTTGATAGGCAGGTGCAGTCCACATAACGAAACTCCTTGATTATTAAGCGTTACAGATTGGGCAGGTACACTGCATAGGGTGCGTCAGCCAATCCATTAAACCAATTTCAGTGTGTTGATAGTGTGCCATGACTATCTGTTGCAGATGTACATGGTGACTTCAAAACCGAAACGCATATCTTGGTAAGTAGGTGCAGTCCACATGAGGTCATCTCCTTTTTTGTTATGACTCGGTTACTATCTTAGCCAGTCAGGCAAGCCGGCAATACAGCTTTATGCTGGATCGCTGTCAGGATTTTGCTGAAGCGGTGACTCACTCTGCTCAGCCAGGCACTCCTGATAAACCTGCTGGCTAAAGGCATCAATGACTTGATACTGCGCCTGAAAATCGGTTTCACGGGGTTCGGCATAAGCACGCAGTAACAGTCCACGGGAGATATTACCGGCGGTATCTTTAACCGCATCGGCGATGGGGACGCCCTGCTGACGCCAGTTCATAAACAGATTGGCTTTTTCTTTCCAGCCCTCGCATTCTTCGATGTCTGCCGCCTGTGCTGAGGATGCCAGCAGCAACGCAGCGATCAATGAAACCAATTTCATGTTTTTATCCTGTTTAGTTCAATCAATCCGGCCAGTTTGGCCTGGCGGGTAGTTGCTTAGAGGGCTTTTCAGCGATGAGGTTCAAAACAGAGTCCGAATTATCAGCATGTTGAGCCATAAATTAAAGACCACTCTATGTTCTGCGAGCAATATTGAACGGGTTCGGCCTCTGACTCTGGGACGATACGATCGCTGATTTTCGGAGCGACATCACGCCAGTATTCAAAAACCTGTTTCAGCATTACATGCTGGATAATGACGCCGATACTGAGTTGGTTGGGGCGGTGGGAGTGTGAAAGCAGGCAAAATTGCAGCGCTTGTAGCCTGTCAGGCATAAAAAAGCCCGGACCGGCATTGCCGGCCCGGGCTTGAGCTCATCACTGATTAAGAGCTTTGTTTAATCATTTTCTGAACCTGGCTACGTAGCTCAGGGTCCTGTTGCATCGAGAGTGAAATATTGGCGTACTCTTCACGGTACAGACCGGCTTCTTCAATGGCATCAGCAATCTCGCGATGTGCCTCTACCAGCAGGTTACGCTCCTGTGTCTTGGTGTTGGCACGGGCGATTTTCTCTGAATAGTCGGAACGAATCATTTTGATATCGTCCTGAACAGAGGCGTATTGCTGCAGTTTCTGTTGGGTAAAATCTGCGTCGACTTTTTCAGCCTGTACCGGTTCACGTTCAGTTTTGGGCGTATAAGCGACGCCTTTAATCATGTCGACACCCACGTCCACGTCAGACAGGTTATTGACTCGGGCACGCATGACCGGGTCAGTCTTGACGGCCACGTCAATGGTTTCGTACAGATCGTAATCAAAACCACTGTCAGTAATGACTGTATAACGGCTGATGGTGGCCTGACGAATCAGTGATTGTTTCATCACGTTATTCGGTGCCTCATCGATCTTCTTAGCGAAGTTCTGGTTAATGGTTGAAACTTCCTTTTGTAACTCCGCGTAACGTTCCAACTGCTCATTAGTCACCGTGCTGGTTTCGACCACTTCAACCCAGGGACCCTCTTTGTAGGATTCCAGGACTTTATCATCTTTGGCATAAGCCATTGTGGTGGTCGCAGATGCCAGGCTGACAGCAGCAAAAATGGAAAACGTTTTGAGTGCGGTAGTCATAAAACCTCCGTTGATTTAAAAACACGTGGCCTATGCTACAAACCTGCTAGCGCTGAACAATGGTTAATCTGGTGAGTTTACCCTCAGCATTTTTCTGAGTTCGGGTTAGAACCGAGGCCGACTTCAGCTATCCAGAGCCAGTAATGAGCCGACTTCCCGTGCTATCTGCCATTCTTCATCAGTGGCAATAACCAACACCCTGATTGGGCTGTTTTTTGCCGAGATATCGGTCGCTGCGTCATCAATGTCGAGATTTTTCTGCTGATCCAGCGCGATACCGAACTGGCTGAGTCCTTCACAGCAACGTTGACGGATGAGCGGGGCGTGCTCACCGATGCCGCCGGTAAAAACCAGGGCGTCAACATGACCCAGCGAAACAAGATATGCGCCGATATATTTGCGGACATGGTAAACAAACATCTCCAGCGCCAGTGTAGCCTCAGGATCAGATTGTTCCACCCGGCTGACAATCTCACGCATATTATGTGATCCACAGATAGCCTGTAACCCCGACTCAAAATTCAGCTGATGGGCAACGTCATCGGCTGTGAAGCCATGTTTTTGTTGCAGGTAGAGCGGAATCGAGGCATCCAGATCGCCACTGCGGCTGCCCATCATCAATCCCTCCAGCGGGGTAAAGCCCATCGAGGTATCAATGCTTTGTCCCTTGCGGATAGCACAGGCACTGTCGCCGTTACCAAGGTGTAACGTAATCAGGTTGATTTCTGTCAGTGATTTATCCAGTACCTCAGCCGCCTTGTTCGCCACATATTGATGCGAACTGCCATGAAAGCCATAGCGGCGGATAGCATACTCTTTAAACCAGCGCTCGGGCACTGGATAGCGGTAGGCATATTCGGGCATGCTGTGATGGAAAGCGCTATCAAATACCGCCACCTGGGGAATATTGGAGAACTGTTTCAGGCACAAGCGGATGCCCATCAGATTGCCGGGCAGATGTTGGGGAGCCAGATGCTCAAGTGCCGCTATTTCCTCCACCACAGACGCTGTCAGTTGAACCGGTTCAGTAAACCCTGCGCCGCCATGAACCACCCGATGACCGATCGCTTCAATCACTAACTCGGGGAAAATTTCCAGTAGCGCATCAATATCCCGGCGCACAGCGTCAAATGCCGAGGCATAATCTGGAAACTGCGCCTTCTCCCTGTTCGGCTCTGCATCTGAACCGGCTTTCAGAAAGTGTTCGCCTGACTTTTCACCGATACCACTAATCGCGCCGCTCAGCAGGCTGTTGGCGGTCGACAGGTCGATGATTTTAAATTTGACCGACGAACTGCCGCAGTTCAGCACCAGGATATGTTTCATCGCTAAGTGTTATTTCCCCGGCCAGACCCAATCAGCATACTCGGGTTTATCGACGCCATACTCATAGGCATAGAGACGGCAATCAATCTGTGCATCTTTCAGCTGTTGCTTGGCATGGGCGCCGATGGTCTGCAGGCGGTCAACCCGATCAATCACATCCATGGCCAGACTGAAACGATCAATTTCATTCTGGATCGCCAGCTCCAGCGGCGTGTTGATATTGCCTTTTTCCTTGTAGCCGCGCACATGAATGTTTTTATGGTTAGTGCGGCGATACGCCAGCCGATGCACCAGCCAGGGATAACCATGGAAGTTGAAAATGACCGGCTTGTCGCGGGTGAACAGACTGTCAAAATCTTTGTCTGTCAGGCCGTGCGGATGCTCGGTGTCGGGCAGTAATTTGAATAAATCCACCACATTGATAAAGCGGACTTTCAGGTCCGGAAAGTGTTCATGCAGTAACGCTACGGCAGCCAGCGCTTCCTGGGTTGGAATATCGCCGCAACCGACCATCACCACATCAGGTTCCTGACCCTGATCGGAGCTGGCCCAGTCCCAGATACCTAGCCCCTTGGTGCAGTGTTTGACTGCTTCATCCATGCTCAGAAACTGCAGATGTTTCTGTTTATCGGCAACGATGACATTGACGTAGTTATCAGCGCGCAGACAGTGGTCAGCGACCGATAGCAGGCAATTGGCATCGGGTGGCAGGTAGATGCGACAAACGGTTGGGCTTTTGTTAACCACCAGATCCAGAAACCCCGGGTCCTGATGGGTAAAGCCATTATGATCCTGGCGCCATACCGTACTGGTGATCAGCAGGTTGAGCGATGAGATAGGGGCGCGCCAGTCAATCTGGTTGCAGATATCCAGCCACTTGGCATGCTGGTTGAACATCGAATCGATGACATGCACAAAGGCCTCATAACTGGATAAAAAGCCATGACGACCAGTCAGCAGATAGCCTTCCAGCCAGCCTTCCAGCGTATGCTCCGACAGCATTTCCAGTACCCGCCCATCGCGTGATAACTGGCCGCCATCCTCGTCTTCCGGCAGCAGGTCGGCCATCCACAGTTTTTTGCTGGCGTCGTATATATCATCCAGCTTATTGGAGGTGTTTTCATCCGGCCCGAACACTCTGAAGTTCTGCATGTTCTTTTTCATGATGTCACGCAGAAAACGGCCCAGCGGACGGGTATTTTCCACCTGTTCTCCACCCGGGCTGTTCACCTCGACCGCGTAATCCTCAAACTCGGGCATTTTCAGATCTTTACGCACCAGGCCGCCATTGGCATGCGGATTGGCGCTCATGCGTTTATGACCTTTGGGGGCCAGCGCTTTCAGTTCAGCAATTAAAGCGCCTTCGTCATCAAACAACTCGTGCGGACGATAGCTGAGCAGCCAGTCTTCCAGCTGTTTCAGATGCTGGGCATTGTCTTTAACCCCTGCCAGCGGTACCTGATGCGCACGCCAGAAGCCTTCGACTTTATGGCCGTCGACATTATCGGGTCCGGTCCAGCCTTTGGGGCTGCGTAATACAATCATTGGCCAGCGCGGCCGCTCGACGTCATCAGCGGATCGGGCCTGCTCCTGAATCTGCTTAATCTCATTGACGCACTGTTCCATCGCAGTCGCCATTTTGGCGTGCATTTCCATGGGCTCGCTGCCTTCAACAAAATACGGCGTCCAGCCATACCCTTTAAACAAATCTTCCAGCTCTTCATGGGAAATGCGTGACAGCAGGGTCGGGTTATTAATCTTGTAACCGTTGAGATGTAGTACCGGCAGCACTGCCCCATCCCGAGCCGGGTTCAGATATTTATTGGAATGCCAGGAGGTCGCCAGCGGGCCGGTTTCCGCTTCACCGTCACCGACCATTACCGTGACAATCAGATCCGGGTTATCGAAGGCGGCACCGAAAGCATGTGACAGGCTGTAACCGAGTTCACCGCCTTCATGAATTGAGCCGGGCGTTTCCGGTGTGCAGTGACTGCCGATCCCGCCCGGAAAAGAGAAAGATTTGAAGAACTGACGCATGCCGTCAACATCTTCGCTTTTGTTGGGGTAGATTTCGGAATAAGTGCCTTCCAGGTAGACCGGTGCCAGTACACCGGGCGCCCCATGACCGGGACCGGCCAGAAAGATGGCATCGAGATCAAACTTGTTGATCAGGCGGTTCATATGAATATAGGTGAAACTCAAGCCCGGACTGGCACCCCAGTGGCCCAGCAGGCGGTTTTTGATGTGCGTCGGTTTGAGCTTGGCGCGGAGCAGGGGATTATCCTGCAGGTAAATCATCCCCGCAGCCAGGTAATTACAGGCACGCCAGTAGGCATGCATCTGTTCCAGCGTAGTTTTATCGAGCTGTATATCTTGTAAAGCACCCATAAAGTCAGTCCTCGAGCAATAAAGTGAAAACTGTAACGGCTTAAGATGTAAAAGCGATTAAATCGTCAGTCGGAACGTTGTGATCAGACTTGATCATGTGGCAGCAGATTACAAGGGCGTTATCGAAAATAGAGTAGGAATCCTATCTGGGCAGCGCGATAAACGTGCCGTCATTTAAGCGGGTCATCTCCCGCATCAAAACGCTGAAGCGGTCTGTTGTGCCGGCGGAAATAAATCCCACCGCATGGATTCTTGCCAGCCGCCTACCGGAACTTAATACTTTATTCTGTTCCGTCACCGTCCGGATAACGGCATCATAATTAGCACCGGAATATTCATCACCGAAGACATAAATCGAGGTGGTGATATTGGGTTTGGCATATTTTCTCAGCGCCACCGTCAGGCCTTCCACCGGACTGGAATTGGACAGCGCATTCCATTTTGAGAAAAGCGAAATCACGTTTTTGCGTCGAGTCGGAGTATCCGGGATCCATCTGCCGTCATAGCCGGAGATCAGTGATTTTCCCATATCATTCAGGACTTGAAAGCCTTTGACCTCGGGATGAATGTTGAGCACATTGATAAGCTCGGTGGAAACCGAGCCCCAGATGCTTTTCATACTACCCGAGGTATCGACGATAAACACGACATAGTCACTGTCCACCGGGATCCCGCCTACTTCGTCATCACGCTCACTGACCGCTGGCCTGGGCGTACTTAATGAGGCCTGTTTGAGCCGTTGTTCCACCAGACTCAGGCCGGCCACTGACTCGGCCATAGCTTCGGTTTGATTATCCAGACTGCTGAGTTCTTGCTGCAATGAGGCTGAGGCCTGTTTGATAGATGACTTTTGATCAGACACTGATTCTAACGCAGCCAAATCTTCACGCATGGTCTGTTCAATTTCAGTGACCGAATTCTGTAGCGATAATAACGATGCCAGTAAGGCACTGACATCCTCGGCCCCCGCCTGACTGCTGTCGATATCGGTTTTGGATATCAGGATCAGCATCACTACCGCGCCGAAGCCACAGGAGATGACATCCAGAAAGGACAGGCTGAAAATGTCGAGGCTTTTATTGCGTCGTTTCATGGCCAGTTACCGGCTGGACTGATGACGATACCGCGTTGGCTGGCTGACCACAGCCAGTATTGATAGGCTGCTTCCGGGTCACCCTCCAGCGGCAATAGAATAGTGTCTACCCGGGCACCGAAATTGCCGCTTTCCTTGACGGTTTGCTGAAACAGTCGTTTACGGCATTCGCCGCTGATGGTTTTGCCGCCCCCCGTCAGTGAGCTGCAATCTGAAAACGGATTGAGACTTTTGAAGCGGGATTCGCCCTGAGTGGGCAGACCATCGGTGATGACATACACATTACTGGGGGAAAATGCCTGCACAGCATCCAAACCTTTCTGCAGATTAGTGGCACCTTGCGGCACAATACCCTCAGCCGCTCTGATGATGCCAGCGGTAGTATTGCTGGTGGCATTCATCCAGCCTTTTCCACCCAGCTGTTTCGCTTCTTCATTGTAGGCAATCACAATAACGTCACTGGTTATGGGTAGTCTTGCCAGCATCCAGTTCAGCACCCGCTGGGTTCGCTGCCATTTCGGCGCCTTGATTTTATTCTGATCGCTGCCACTCTTGGTTTTGATGATATCAATCAGCTTTTCATTGGTCATCGAAGCGCTGGCATCGACCAGAATCGCAATCCTGTTACCCTCGACTTTCAACCCCAGCAGGTACTGTTCTTCATTGACCTGTCGGGTTTCCACCAGATCTTCCTTTTCGGGCACTTTGATACGGGTGATGCTCTGTTTGAGGTCATCCAGTGAAGCTGTGGCGGTCTCCAGTGCTTCATTTTTGGCCTGCAGATCCGCCTTCTGCGATGACAGACTCTGACGCAGACTGGCGAGGTCAATATTTTCCTGCTGCAGGGTCTGCCGGATTGCATCCAGTCGTTGCTGTGACTCGTCTCTGGCCTGCTCAAGCTGGCTGATATCCTGCTTCAGATTATCGATTTCGGCCGGCGCTTCATCGACGCTCTGCTTGACCAGCATGAAGACGAGGATCACCGCGCCCAGCCCGCAGGACATAATGTCCAGAAAAGCCAGGCTGGAACCTTCTGCTCGGCGGGGTTTATGGGCCAAAACGCATTACCTGATACGGCGCAGCAGAAACTTGTCGCAATATTCCTGCGTGTCGACGATCTGGCTATCCTGCAGCCGCTGCAGCTGATGGAACAGGAACATCAGAAAGATACTGATGAGCAGGGCAACCAGGGTGGAGTTAAAGGCAATGCCCAGACTGTCAGTCATACCGGCAATATTGCCGGCCAGTGCTTCGTCGGCCTGTGACAGGGCCTGGCCGATACCGCGTACCGTGCCGATAAAACCTATCGATGGAATTGCCCAGATCAGATAGCGGATCATGGTGTTTTCCGAGTCCTGCTTGACGGCGATAGCTTCAAGATTGCTCTCAATGGCATCGGACAGGTTCTGCACATTATCAGTCGAGCTATAACGCCACAGCGCTGAGCGAAGCGTGTGCACCAGCGGCGAATGTTTACAATCCTCCGGAATGTCGTTGTCCAGCCGCTGAATGATGCCGTTGACGTCCAGATCATGACGGGCGTTGGTGTCTTCACTGTTCTCAATCCGTACATCTTCAATCAGATCCACGTTGTAGAGATACTTGGTCTTGAGAATCTCGCGGTAGGCACTGCCGATCAGAAAGCAGCCCCACAGCAACAGAATAAAACAGATTTGCTGTTCATAATCCTTGATCAGAACAACGATGTCGCGTGGTGAGCTTTGGCCCTGCGCGGCCGCCTGTGCCAGTAACTGCGCCGCCTCCGGCCGGACATAAGCGATGAAGAGCATATGCACCACAATGACCGAGACCACCAGCGCTGCGAAATTTTTCAGTGTCTCGTTCATGCTCAGATGTCCACCGGAAAGGAAACAGGCGAGTTCAAACTGATGACGGGTTTGCCGGCATACACCTTGTGCGCCATCAAGCCCGCCCCCAACAACAGGGCGAACACGCTCAGCACGGTCGCTATTTTTTTAATGCGTGACATTGTCATTGCCTCCGTAAACAAATCGTCCCAGCCTGAAGCCGAGCGTATCACTGCCGTCTGTCTTGCCATCACGGTAGGACGCGCGCAGTTCGCTTAAAGAGCCAGAGCGCCAGTTAGCGCCTTTTACCACTCTGGTGGCGTTGAGACTGGTATCCAGCGCATGTGGCTCCACCGCGTTTTTGTCGGGTGGAATCAAGGTGTAACTGTCATGCGTCCATTCGCTGACATTACCACCCATATCAAACAAACCCGATTTTTCCTTTTGCATCGCCATCACCGGCGCCACCCCGGCATGGCCATCATCATAGCGCGGCACATACACCGTGACACGGCCTTTGACCGACTCATCGGCTATATTGGCAGCGTTCTTAGGAAGGGTTTTACTGTCACCCCAGACAAACAGGCTTTGTTCGCTGCGTCCCGCCTTTCTGGCAAGCCATTCCCATTCGGCTTCAGTCAGCAGACGATAGCCGTCAGCACGCGGCTGAATATGGCTCAGTTTACCGCCGTTAAACCCATAAACCGGCGCCAGGCCTTCAGCCTGGCTCAGCCAGTTGGCATATTGCGCGGCCTGAATCCAGCTGACATCAGTGGCAGGCAGTTGTGGCGGGCCACTGTGGTCTTTATCAAACTGCGAATAGGCACTGTTGGTGACTTCATGACGGCCGGCATAGAAGGGTCTGGTCAGTTGTGCTGATCTGATAAATTCATTGGCGCGCTGACCGGGCTCGCCGCGTGCTGCTCCCATTCTGACCTGATCGGCAGGTTTGAATAGCAGCATTTCACTGCCGGCTTGGGTTTTATAACTTGTCGGGGCTTCGGCCAGGCGTGCCTGTGATTCAGGCACCATTACAGCATGAATGCTTGCAGCCGATGCAGCGCTGGGGGTCAGGCTTTGTTTGACTGTGCGGTAACCCGGTGCCCGCACTTCGATGCGATGTTGAACTGCTTTCAGGCTGGTCTGCAACGGGGTGTCGCCGGCCTTTTTCCCATCGACATAGACTGCGGCAGGTCGGTCCGCGGTGACTTCAACAATGCCCATTTCTTGTTCCAGACTGAAATCAAGCTGGCGGGTCTCGTCAGCGCTGAGGGTGAAAGTTTCGGATTGGGGGAAATAGCCGGGCTTGGCGTAGCGTAATGTACTTTTCTGACCGGCTTTTACCCTGATTTTGCCGCGATCATCGACATTAATGCCATTCAGCGTCAGCGTTCCTCCTGAAGGACTGAGTAATACCGTAACCCCGGCGCTTTTGGCTGCGAGCCGGTATTCACGATCGGGCTGAGGCTCGGCCTGATTGATTTCAACCTGATCCAGACTGGTTTCAAATCCGGCTTTGGTTACTTCAACAGCATATTGCCCACCCTCGAGTGGCAGTGTCAGTGGTGTCTTGCCACGCGCTTCACCATTAATGACAATGTTGGCCTCGCCGGGAATGCTGTTGATTTCAAGCCTGCCCTGCAGCGGCGTCAGGCTGATGCTTTGTTCCCGCTTTTCGCCCCGCTGCAATGAAACACTGAGCGATTTCTGTTCGTAATAGGGGTGACTGACGGTAATCTCGTAATCACCGGCTTCCAGCATTTTATCCAGCCGGTCGGCAACTGCGGCAATCGCGCCGTCCAGATACCAGCTGGTGTTGTTATCACTGAGCGGGGTGCTCAGTGTCAGTTGCGCGGGTAAAGGCACAAGCACCAGTTGCGTCACTTTGCCGAAGTCCTTGCTGCCCAGTTCCAGGGTTTGCGCTTGGAAGCCGGGGGCACGGGCCTCGATTTCCGCCTTCGCCGACAGGCTGTAGAGATGGCTGTTAATCATAAAAGCGATACCGGAGACCGCCGATACCTCCGCCTGGTTGCTGATTTCAGCAGGCAGGACTTCAATGCGGCTGGCCCTGGCAATGACCAGCAGACTGATCAGGATAATCACAGCCAGCACAGTGCCTGTCGTCAGCAGTATCCGCTTTTGCCGGCTTTGTTTTTTTGCTGCCAGTATCGCCTGTTTAAATTCGCTCATCTGCCACAATGCTCACTTGATAGGAAGGCGTATCGAAAGGAATGGTGACTTCGATGATTTTGGACTTATAGCCCTGACGTTTGCCTTCAAACCGATAGGGGCCGGGTTTCAGTTCAATAATTTTTGAGTGGGTTGTGCCCACCACACCGACACCGCGAACGGAAACCGCTGTCTCACCATCGGAAATGACTTCAACCGCGACCGGCGTGTTGACGGCGTTTAATGTCTGTCTGAGCTTGTCAGCCGTCGATCTAAGCGAGAGACTGTCGTTGATAACAGCCTCGGATTGAATCAAAGCAATGTCTGCTTTGGACTTAACCAGTTCATTGGCCAGCCGATACGGCTTGGCCAGCAAGTCCTGCATCTGCTGTTTGAGTGAGACAATGCGTTCTGCCGTCGCCAGCTTCTCGCTCAGTTGCTTGTTGGCCGGACGCTGTTCAAGCGCTTTTTGCCAGTGTGTTGACGCTTCGGCCCAGTCATCTGCCTGCTGCGCCCGGGTGGCCGCGGTGACACTGGTTTCGTAAATAAGGTCAGATTCAAGTTCAGCGATAGCTTGTGTCAGCTGCTTGGTTTCCGGTCCTGAGAGAGAGATTTTTCTGGCCTGGCTGAGCTGCGTTTTTGCTGTTTGCAACTGACCTTGCTCAATCGCGCTGTAGCCATTGGCGATATGCTGCTGGTAGCGATTGCTGACCATTTGTGTCTGCAGCGCGGTCGCCCGTTGCTTCAATGCCGGTCGATCCGTATCCAATTGCAGCAGGCTGTTGATGAGTTCCAGTTCCCTGGCGGTATTGTTTTCAGCCCGGGCCACCGCCATCGCTTTTTCCAGAGACGCTATCTGCGGGATCTGTTCTACCTGTTCGGACAGGTCTTGCGCCTGTTCGTTATCGGCATCATGCATTAAGGCTTTATCGACTTCGAGTCTGGCCCGGTTGTAGTCGAGATCAGCATAGGCGGTTTCCGCGTTTTGCATGGCCTCAGTGAAAGCCTGGCGACTGTTATCAATGGTCTGCTGCGCCAGTATGGTCAACGCCTGCATTGACTGATTGGCACGAGCATAATCACCGGCCGCAAAAGCATCGAGCGCTTCTTGTTCGGTCAAAGCCAGCCTATCGGCCAGCGTTTTATCCCAGCGTTTGATATCAATCGCATCGAGTTCAGGTTTGAGCTGATTCTGATAATGAGCGTAGCCGTCCAGGTAGCTTTGCCGTTCGTCTTCGTTTGTCACCCGTTCTGTTGCTGTGCTGCCGGGCTCTGGCGATGAAGCGGGTTCTGTCTCGCTGGTTTCCGGCACGGCGTTTTCTTTTTTTGACAGGCTGTAATGACTGCTGAAATAAAGCAGCAAAGCCGCCAGCAAGGCGACGCCACAGGTGACAATCGCAAAGCGGATAATTCTTTGTCGTTTAGCCTGTCTGGCCTGAGCGATTTTTTCAGCAAGCATGGCCGGGCCTAGATTTGGGTCTCAGGCGTCGCCTCGAGCTCATACATTTGTGCCATAAATGACCGCCATTGCTGGAATTGCTCATCGACATCACCGGTCAGTTCGACGGTTTTTTCCTCGAAGCTTATCACCTGTGGTGACATTTCAAGGTTGACCGATTCACCCAGCTCATTGATGGCATCCTGATGCATCTTGGCTTCCTCGCGGGAGGTGAAACCGCTGTTAATCAGAACAGCACCGCCCACGCCGGCCGCCACCGCGGCGACATCAGTACCGATATTGTTATCATAAGGACTGCCCGAGGCCGCGGCAGCAACGGCGGCGGCCACCAGCAGTACGCCACCGGCAATTTTCAGCCAGCTTTTGGTTTTAGCTTCTTTGTTCAGCTGCATTTCGGTAAAGCTGGCTTTTTGCCAGACCAGGTAACTGTCTTCCATCTGCTGGCTGAAACCACTGTAATCCTGTTGCAGATTATCGATAAACAGCTGTTCCCGGACACGAACGGACTTAACACGCTGGAACAGCGGATCAGCATCGCTGGGCATGGCATTGACGCTCATGGGCTGTTCACTGGTGTCCAGATAGGGCAGAAATGCTTCCTCATTAAAGCTGGCGCCGAAACGGAGATCGGCAATCTGCTTCAGTTCAGCCAGACGGGCTGGTTGCTCTTCCAGTAGCGCGACAACAATCCTGTTGGCGGCTTCTTCAAAGGCGGGCTCATAGGCGTCCACCCCTTCGTTTCTGGGGTTTTTATAGAACCCTTCGCTGACTTCATGTTCAATATTGTCATCCAGCCACTGCTTGCCGCTGATGTCGACGACTTCCAGATCGAACTCCAGATCCATACCGTTGGATTCCACAATCTCACCCAGCACGTAGAGATCGCCGGAAGCGGTGTTATCCGGCGTGACCCTGACGGCGCCAAATTTGCCCGTTTTCTCCAGAGCCTGTTTGAGCTGATAGGCAAAGCGGTTGGCTTCGGCACGGCGTAACTCAGGCCAGATACCTTCCTCTTCGTAATTAGCTTCATCTTCAGACAGGCCGGGCGAAAAGGCAGGGATAATGACATCGAGTTTCGGGCCGCTATAACTGACTTCGGTGGTTTCTTCATCAAAACTGGAGGCGAGCTGAGGACCGGTGCTTGGGCCTGCGTCAGATTGTTTGGTTTGTGTGCCGACACACGCGGTCAGTGCATGCATCATGATCAGCAGGTAGACCAGCAGTTTTGAGGGTTGTCTAAAACGATCAATGTTCAACGTTCATTCCTTTGTATTTACGGTATTCATTCCAGAGTTTTTCCCTGATCTCGGGATCGGTTTCTGCTTCAGCAGCCAGTCTGATCTGGGCGGCGATGGCATCATCATTGTCAGCCGGTGGAATATCGTCCGGGATTTTACCGTTATCGGACGGCCCGGTTGTGACCTGCTCAACGGTCTCTTCGCTGCCGGTTTCAGAGATGGGCTCGGCGCTTGAAACCGCTGATTCCTCGGTTTCAGTTCCCTGTAACGCCTCACTGGCAGCGGACTGTCCGCCTGAATCAGCACCCGAAGCCGCATCGCCGCTGGAGGATGAGCCACGGCTAATGGATAGATTACAGTCTTCAAACTGTTTCAGTGATTCATAGAAGGCCTGTTCCATCAGCGCCAGTTTTTCTGCCCGGGTCAGTTCAGGGTTATCCTGATAATTAATGCCGACGACTTCACAGCCATCAGCAGTCTGCCCGGATGGCTGGTTTTCAGCCACAGCGGGGCCGGACAGTATCAGGCCCAGAATCGCCGTCTGTTTCAGACAGGAGACAACAGTTCTCATCACTGAATGTCCTCTTAGATGCATAACTCTCATCCCTGATGATTCAAATTCCGTTTAATTGTATTGTGCCGCTCCGCTCCGCCGGCAGCCGCGACAGTGCATGACGAAAGGTAACACAGATTCATCACCAAACTGTCATATTGCTGTCGGTATTGAGCAGCCCTCATTTCGAAAAAATACAGCAGGAATAGTTCCGGAGGCTGCCGACTGGTTATGGGCAATTTGGTCTGAACAGAGCAGGGCTGAATGTCAGCTGTTACGTTCCCAGTTAACTCACTGCAGGTCGCGGAATGGGGAAAGCCGTTATGATGCGCTGGCGACCTGATCATTGCTATGGCTGTCAGGTGGTAGCCAGCTCATACTGCAGTTTCTGCCGTTGTTCTTGGCCTTATAGAGGGCCTTGTCGGCAAAGCGGATCAGTTCCTCACCTTCCATGCCCTTCATCCAGCTGCATATGCCCAGGCTGATGGTAAGTGGCTTATTGGGCCATTCGGTTTGTTCTACCGTTGAGCGTAAGCGTTCAGCCACTTCCAAAGCGGTTGTCCGATCGGTGTCGGGCAACAGGACGGCGAATTCTTCACCACCGAAGCGGGTGACAATATCGTAGGCACGGCATTCACGGGACAAAATATCCGCCAGCATTTTCAGTGCTCGATCACCTTCGGGGTGACCGAAACTGTCGTTATAGGTCTTGAAAAAATCGACATCCAGAATAATCACAGAGAGCTTGCCGTTTTCCAAGCGACGGGTTCTCTGTAACTCCCTGCCAAGCGACGTGTTGAGTACCCGGCGGTTACCGAGTCCGGTCAACGGGTCGGTCACACTTTGCTCCAGCAGGCTGGCATTGGCCGCTTCCAGTTTGACCTGGGTGTCTCTGAGTAACTGGTTTTGCTGTTCGGCCTGCTCTAACAGCTTGGTAATCTGATCCTGCGCCAGTCGAAGATCGGAAATATCCAGGATCTGAGAAATAAAATTGTCCACCGAACCATCATTTTTTCTAACCACAGCGACGGACAGCACGGCATAAACGATATGGCCGTCACGGTGCAGATAGCGCTTTTCAATCTGGTAGTTATTGCGCTTACCGGCAATCACTTGTTCAAACAGCGACAGATCCTTTTCCAGATCGTCTTTAAGCGTAATATCCTGAAATGTCAGTTTGAGCAGTTCATCTTCCGGGTAGCCCAGGATCTGACAGAGCTCACGGTTGACCTGTAGCCAGTGTCCATTAGTGCCGACAATCGCCATGCCAATACCGGCATATTGAAAACTGTTGCTGAAAGCCTGTTCGCTCTTGCGTAACTTTTCTTCGCGCTTTTTCTGTTCGCTGATATCCAGATGGGTACCGTACATCATCAACGGCTCGCCAGCGTCAGTCCGGCTGAACAGTTTGCCCCGATCCAGCACCCACACCCAGTCACCGTTTTTATGCCGCATGCGGCATTCGACATCATAAAATTCGGCCTCGCCGGAAAAACAGGCCTGAATGGCCTTGTTGGATTTCTCCAGATCATCCGGATGAGCCAGTTCAAGCCAGGTATCGATGGTGGTCGGCGTTAATTCTTCAAGACGGTAACCGATGATTTGTGCCCAGCGTTCATTGAATTTTGTTTCCCCGGTCTGAACGTTCCACTCCCAGGTGCCAACATTGGTCCCTTCCAGAAAGGCCTGGTATTTTTGCTTGGTTTCAAGCAGCTCAGCCAGTGCGTTAGCGCTGAAATCTTTCAGCGCTTCTGCGGGGAGATCTTGTTCGGAGTTGTTCATCTGCAGTTGTTCAGGGTCGATCGTTTATATTCAATTCACTCCAGTTTATCAATTGCCGCTGAAACTGAGAATTTTTATGCTGTGAGAATTGAGCTGGATCAGTGTTGTGCTGGAGTTCGGCGCCAGGCCAGACAAAGGTAATAAGCCATAATCCCAAGCAGGGCGCCGCCAAAATTAAACACCATATCCAGGGCGAGATTAAAATAACCACCGACCCCGTTATCCGGGACAGTCAGCACAGCAATGAATTCGATGATTTCATTGAGTGCACTGACACCCAGTGCGGCAGTCAGTGCGATAAAGCCGACCAGCATCTGGCTGTGCTGATTGCCAAAATAATTTCGTAGCAGATGCAAAAACAATAAAGCCACCACGGCATACAAATAGCCGTGAACGAACTGATCAAATTTGAGAATATAAAACTCGCCGCCGCCGTCGAAAAAGGGATACATCCGCCAGGCGTAGAGCACGCCATCTTCCGTCTGTAGGCTACCGCCCATCATATGCATCAGACCCCACAAAGACAGGCCGGCGAGAATGAAAGTAGGTATGCGGGTTTTATCGAGCGTGGCGTAGAGCAGGGCGAAGATAAATACGATCACCCCCACATAGCCGATGAACTCGGTATTCAGCGCGCGAATATAGAAAACGGCAAAAGCGACAGTGTAGAGCACAGTGAAAACCAGAATACCGAACTGTGTTTTAGTAAAAGTCATGTTAATCAGAATCCCTGCAAATAATGGCTGACGAGGCGGATTAAACTCATAAGCTGGAATCGTTACTTTCCCGACGATAACAGAATTTGTACGGGGTTTAGGACAATTTTTGCTAAGATATTGTGGCCGGATAAATAGCTTTGCCGCATTTACATTGATAATACAGAAGGACTTTCTGAATGGATAAAACCACCATCACGATTATTGCCGTCGCCGCGCTGATCGTTATTGGCTTTGTGTTCAAAAAACTGATTGCACATGAAGAGAAGAAAAACGACCCTAATCTGCCTGAGCCAAGGGATTCAAATACCCTGCCGGGTAACCAGGGCGTAAAAAACAGAGGGGACAGCGAGTAAGTTTATTAAACCTATCGCCTGTCACCAAAAAGCCCCGGCATCAATGATGGCGGGGCTTTTTTCTTAGTTAAAGCTCACGCAACAAATGCATCGGTGGCACTTTTAATACTGTTCTGCTGGCGGACAGGCCAATCGCGCAGATAATAGCCACGCCGATGACAGGCCCCAGCCCCCACAGCAACGGGTGCCAGCCGGCCTGAGCATTAAATACAAACACCTGCAAGGCATACAGACAAGCCTCTGCGCCGGCAGCAGCAATCAGGCCTGAAAACAGGCCCAAAGCGCCAAACTCGACAAAAAGCGCCTGCTGTACCAGCGCCTTTCTGGCGCCCAAAACCCTCAGTAAAGCACCCTCCTCAAGACGTTCTTCCAGAGTGGCACGCACGCTGGCCAGCAACACCAGGCCGCCTGCAGCCAGAATGCAGATCAACACCAGCTGAATGGCCTGTGATAACTGGCTGATGATGGTTTGTATCTGCTTTAACAGTTCGCCCACATTGAGCATGGATACGGTCGGAAATTGTGCCATTGCTTTGTAGAAAGCCTGGGCTTTGGTGTCACTGACAAATACGCTGCTGACAAAGTTAGCGGTGTAATCTTCCAGACTGGCTTTGGGCAAAATCAGATAAAAATTCGGCTGCATTGAACCCCAGTCAACTTTTCGAATCGAGGTGACAGGCAAACTCACTACATTGCCGCCGATATTGAGTTCCAGCTCATCGCCCAGACCAATACCGGCTTCCACCGCCGCGGCCTGTTCCACAGAAAGCCCGTCGGCATTAAAGTCACCAGCCACCAGCTGATTGCCCTTGCCGATACTATCCGACCAGGTGAGATTGAGTTCACGTTCATAAAGTTCGGGTTCGCCCCGACCTTCGGGATAAAGCGACTGAATCGTCGTGTCATTCACCGAAATCACGCGGCCACGAACCATCGGGTACCAGTCGGAACGGGGTACGCCCAGTTCGTCGGTGACCTGGTTGATGGGATCAATCTGCTCAGCCTGCACATTGAATAAATAATGATTAGGCGCATCGGCCGGCAGTTGCTGCTGCCAGTCAGACACCAGACTGGTTTTGACGCCCACCAGAATCAGGCCCAGCATGATAATCAGCGTAAACACCAACAGCTGAAACAGGTTTGGCACCAGCCGCCGGTACAATGAGGCCAGCCCAATCTGCCAGCCGCTGGTGGCGCCCGAGGTGAGTGACCGTCCCAGTCGGAATATGCCAAAGCCCAGCAAAGCTACCAGCGCGCCGATGCCAACTATGGCTAAGGTCATAATGGCGGGCAGTAAAACCCCTTGCGTATACAGGCACATCAGCCCGAACATGCCGATAAAGCCGATGCTGTAAATAATAAGGGTGTTATGTTCCAGCTTAATGGCCGGCTGTAACACTGTCATTGGCGAGATTTTAATCAGGCGCTGCATCAGCGGCAGACAAAAGGCCAGCATCGAGACCAGGCCGGTCGCGACGCCCAGCCATAAACGAGCGGGCGACGGTTCGGGTAGGGCTGTCGACATCAAACCGGACAGCAGGGATGAAATCAGTCCCTGGATCAGCCAGCCGAGCGACAGACCAATAACCACACCGATCACAAACAGCACTGAGAACTGAATCAGAAAGGTCTTGATCAGCGTTGCCGGCGTCGCGCCCAGCGTTTTTAATACCGCCACCTGTATCAGATGTCGTTTTACAAAACGCGATGAAGCCAGGGCGATGGCGATGCCGGAGAGGATCACCGCTAAAGTCCCGGCCAGTAATAAAAACGACTGCGCTTTGCCGATGGTGTCACCGATACGTTCACCTTTTTGAATTGGTGTTCGCCAGCGCTGCCCTTCATTGAGTTGCGGCTTCACCCAGGTTTCATATTGCTCCAGCGCTTCCTGCTCACCGGCCAGTAACAGGCTGTAACGAACCCGGCTGCCGGGAATAATGACGCCGGTGGCATCAAGATCAGCCATGTTCATCACCGCACGAGGTGACACGGCAAAGGCAGAACTGCTGGAGCCGGGATCTCTGACCAGATAGCCAGAGACCCTTAAAGTGGTCTCACCGACTTCGACCTGTTCACCCATTTGCACATCGAGCAGGCTGGCAAGCCGCGATGAAAGCCAGATTTCGCCAGGTTGCGGCGACTCATGAGTGGCTTTCCCGCCGCCGAACAGCGACTTGTCGACCAGAAACTCGCCTCTCAGCGGGTACTTGTCAGTGACCGCATTCAGCAGGCTGAGCTGTAAAGCTTCCCCGGCAAAAATCATCGTTCTGAACGAGGTGTTTTCGGCTTGCTGCAGCGAGAGTTCACCGGCTTTATCGCGCCAGTTTTGCGGGATAGCATCATCACTGCGGATGAGCCTGTCGGCGGCCATCAGGCTGGCGGACTCTTTTTCGAAAGACAGCTGCAGGCGGTCGATAAACAAGCTGATGGCGGTGACCGTGCTGACCGAAATAATCAGGGCGATAATCAGCGTGAGAATATCGCCGCTACGCAGATCTCTGAGCAGTAAACGTAAGGCAAATTGCATGATCAATGTTCCACCAGCTGACCGGCTGACATCACCAGCTGGCGATCACATTGTTTTGCCAGTTCATTATCATGCGTGACCATTACTAATGTCGTTCCCTGAGAATGATTAAGCTCAAACAGCTGATCAATAATGATTTTGCCGTTACCTTCATCCAGATTACCGGTGGGTTCATCGGCAAACAGAATTTTCGGGCTGGAAGCAAAAGCCCGGGCGATGGCGACCCGCTGTTGCTCGCCACCCGAAAGCTGACTGGGGTAGTGGGTGAGGCGCTCAGACAGGCCGACCCTGGCGAGTAACGCCTCTGCTTTCTGACGGGCATCTTTATCGCCTTTTAACTCAGCCGGCAGCATGACGTTTTCAATCGCCTGCAGGCTCGGTAACAGGTGGAAAGACTGAAAAATAAAGCCGACATATTGCCCACGCAACAAAGCACGCTGCTCTTCATCCATGTCAGAAAAAACATGTTCATAGAGGTAAATATCACCGGAAGTGTTGATATCCAGACCAGCCAGTAGACCGAGCAAGGTCGATTTGCCTGACCCCGAGGCGCCGACAATGGCGACGGATTCGCCTTCCTGGATGTCCATGTTGATATTATTCAGTATGGTTAAGTCGCCGGTATTGGCAGTGACGGTGTGGGTTAAATTTTTTACTTTTATTGCTGTCTTAACTGCCATGAAGTTTCACTTTGTAAAAGGGGATTAGGTTGTTTAAAAAACAAATCGGGCTTTTTCTGGTTGTTGGGCTGTTCCTGAGCAGTCTGGCGTCAGCCTCGACATTGCTGGTGATGGGCGACAGCCTCAGTGCTGCCCACAACATGCGACCAGAAGCCGGCTGGGTAAGTTTACTGGAGAATCAACTTTCTGAAACACATCCCGACGTTGAGGTCATCAATGCCAGTGTCAGTGGTGAAACCACGCAAGGTGGTCTGGCCCGTTTCGACAAGCTGCTTTCCGAGCATAAACCGCGCTGGGTAATCCTGGAACTGGGAGCGAACGATGCACTGCGGGGTTACCCGCTGCAGCAAACCACCGAAAACCTCAAAACCATGATTGAAAAAGCGCATCAATCGGACGCCAAGGTGCTGCTGGTGGGCAATCAGATTCCCCAAAATTACGGCAAGCGTTATACCGAGATGTTTTTCAAGTTGTATAAAAACATCGCAGCTGAATATCAGCTCGCCTATGTGCCGTTTATGCTCGAGGGCGTAGCGCTCAACAAAGACCTGATGCAGAACGACGGCCTTCATCCCAATCAGGCTGGCCAACCGCTGGTGCTGCAGAATATTTATCCTCAGCTGCAACCCTTGCTCAAAGGGACTGAGTAAACACAAGGTTTCTAAGAGCCGCTTAGACAGCTAATTATTAAATAGCAAGAACCTCCTGCTATGCGTGCTGTCTCCGACTATAACTGTTCTTTACTGGCTCACGGCGCCGGGGTGGTCTGAAAGGCTCTCTCTGTGAGGCAGTTATCGCTTCAGTTCTGAGCAACCGTGATAGCTTAATCACTCGGAAAGTTCGTCAATCGTTAACTAATAGCCGCAAACTATAAAGGGCGAAATGAACATTCAAACTGATGCACTAAACACCCATGCCGGGAAGCCAGAACATAGCCTTTCCCGTGCTTATTCCCTCTCTGAACGCTATCAGCAAGTGCGTGACAATTCGCTGCTCCTCTGTGCTCCCCTGCAGACAGAAGATTTCGTCGTGCAACCGCATGCCGAGGTCAGTCCACCGAAATGGCACCTGGCCCACACCACCTGGTTTTTTGAGCAGGCCATCCTCAAGCAGTTTGATAGCGACTATCAGGTTTTCAATGAGGATTACGCCCGTCTGTTCAACTCTTATTACAAGTCTGCCGGTACCCATTGGTTACAGAGCGAACGGGGTCAGTTGTCGCGTCCCACCGTGGACGAGATATACGATTATCGCCGGTTCGTGGATGAGCGACTACTGCGTCTGCTCGATGAAGAGATCAGTAATACGGAGCTGCTGGCAGTGCTGGAGCTGGGCTTGAATCACGAGCAGCAACATCAGGAATTGTTGCTGATGGATATTAAACGCATTCTGGCGACTAATCTCTCTATGCCCGCATACAGCGATGCGCACTGGTCGGCTCCCGTGGTGGCCGAGCGCTGGACAGAATTTCCTGAAGGCGTTTATGAGATCGGTCATCAGGGTGACACCTTTGCCTATGATAATGAGATGCCTCGGCATAAACAGTATCTGCATTCATTCTCCATTCGCGACAACAGCGTCACCTGCGAAGAGTTCATCGAGTTTATTGATGCAGGCGGCTACAGCAATCCAGGACTTTGGTTAAGTCTGGGGTGGGACTGGGTGCAGAATAATCAGATCAGCGCGCCTTTTTACTGGTTCAAACAAGACGGGATCTGGCATCAGTACACCTTGCATGGTGTTAAGCCGGTATCGGCACATGAACCGGTTGTACATGTCAGCTACTTCGAAGCCGATGCATTTGCACGTTGGAAGGGGTATCGACTGCCGGTAGAAGCCGAACTGGAAATCTGGCTTGAGGAACAGCCTGAAATGCTGTCGCCCAGAACAGCGTTGCTGCACCCGAACCGTGCGGAACAAGCCATTAACCAGGTCTGGTACTGGACAGCCAGCCACTACTCGCCCTATCCGGGATATCGACCCTATTCTGGGATGTTAGGGGAATATAACGGCAAGTTCATGTGTAATCAGTTCGTTTTGCGCGGCGGTTGTGTCGCCACTCCCGCCGGTCATTATCGCTCCAGCTACCGGAATTTTTACCAGCCGGAACAGCGTTGGATGTTCTCAGGTATCAAGCTGGCAAAACATCGTTAAGGAAGGGGATGACGGATGAATGTATCGCAATTAGCGCAAGTAACTACAGACGATGAACAGGAACTGGAACAGTTTGCTGCGGATGTGCTCTCCGGATTAAGCAGCGATCCCAAATACCTGTCAGCCAAGTATTTCTATGATGACACCGGCAGTGAATTATTTCAGGCCATCAGTCAGCATGAAGATTATTACCTCACCCGCACCGAGTACGACATACTCGACACCTATAGTCAGCATCTGCCGGCCCTGCTGGACGAAGATGAAATCGATATCATCGAGCTGGGCGCCGGTGACGGTCATAAGAGTGAACTTGTCATCAAACGCTTTCTGGAGGCCGGGGTGAAGGTTAACTTTCACGCCATCGATATCTCCGAAAAAGCGATTGATATGCTCGGTGAGACCATACGGGAGCGACCTAACCTCAGTGTGAATGGCCTTATCGGTGATTATTTTGAGGGCCTGCGCTTTCTCAAGGAACGGTCATCAAAGCGCCAGCTGGTGTTGTTTCTGGGATCCAATATCGGCAATTTCAATCACACCGAAAGCAAAGCCTTTTTACGACGACTCTGGAGCAGTCTCAATGCCGATGATTATCTGCTGATAGGCTTTGATCTGAAAAAGGACATTACCGAACTCGTTAATGCCTACAGTGACTCCAGCAATTACACCCGCGATCTCAACCTGAACTTATTAGCCCGTATCAACCGCGAACTGGGTGGACATTTCGATCTGTCAGGCTTCCAGCATTATGCGGCCTATAACCCCGAATTAGGCGCTATGGAAAGTTATCTGCTGGCGTTAAAAGAGCAAAAAGTCTTTATCGAGGGCTTGCAGCAGGAATTCTACTTTAAGGCCTTCGAGCCCATGCACCTGGAATATTCTTTCAAATTCCTGCCGTCTGAAATTGATGCCCTTTGCAAACAAACCGGTTACAAGCGCATTGAAAACTTCAGTGATAAACAGGATCGGTTTATCGATTCTCTGTGGCAGGTGACTTTAAGAAATGGATAAGTATTGAGGACTTCATTAATGTGGGTTTGACTCAGTTATTGTTTATAGACCCATTAGTATTCTAATCAAGCTGCCCAGCGTAAAGGCAGCGATCAGACCAAAGCACCACAAAGCAACAAACCAGATCCACTGACGCTGCTTCTTCGTAAAGTGCCTGTTAAGGAAGTCAGTAATGAATGTCATCACTGGTCTTGCCTCTGAAAACATAATAACTATAGGCCGTGTAGATCAGAATAACCGGCAGGAACACGGCGATGCCGATCAAAAGCAAAGACTGGGATGTTGTGGCGGCTGCCGCCTCCCACAACGTAAAGCTGAAAGGCACTATCCAGGGATAGAGGCTGATAAGCACGCCGATATAACCCAGCAGAAATATCACCATCGTCAACAAGAACGGACTCACTTCCCGGCTGCTGTGTATCCTTCGCCACAATAGCAGGAATGCTGTCAGCGTCAGAATGGGGATCGGTGCCAAGTAGACGATATTGGGAAAACTAAACCAGAGTGACTGGATACGGGCATCACTTAAGGGCATATAGACACTGACGATCAGCATCCCGAGAATGACATAGGGAGTCACATAAGCGGCGATTCGCCGTGCCCAGGCCTGCGTGTCGTTTTCAGTCTTCCAGATCAGCCAGGTCGCCCCGATCAAGGCATAGCCAAAAACCAGCGCGATGCCGGTCACCGTGGCAAAGCCATTCGCCCAGTCGAGCGGGCCTCCTGCAAAGCTTCGCTGAGCGACGTCGACGCCCTGAACAATATTGCCGAGAATAACCCCCTGCATAAAAGCAGCCAGCAGGGAACCGACGTGAAAGGATAAGTCCCATAGCTTGCGGTCGCGTCCTTCGGTTTTGAAACGAAACTCAAAGGCAACACCTCTGAGTATCAATCCCAGCAGCATCAATATCACCGGCAGGTAAAACGCAGGCATCAGTATCGCGTAAGCAACCGGGAAAGCAGCAAACAGGCCGCCTCCGCCCAACACCAGCCAGGTCTCATTGCCGTCCCAGAAAGGGGCGATAGAGTTCATGATGGTGTTGCGGGACTGTTCAGAGGGTGCGAAGGGAAACAGGATGCCGCAACCGAGATCAAAGCCGTCGAGCAGTACATAGATGAATATCGCGGCCGCAATCAACCCGGCCCAGATCAGAGGCAAATCCAGCCATGATGAAAAATCAAACATAATTAAGCCCTCCCTGAACGATCGCTGGCAATGAGCGGAGCAATGTTCTCATGGCCATGTTGATAATAGCCTTCCGCCTGCTTGGACTGCAGCGGCCCTTTTGCAATCAGTTTCAGAATGTAATAGCTGCCGGCGCCGAATATCAGTGTGTACACCACAATAAATATCATCAGACTCAGGAATATCTGTTCCGCTATCACCGGCGAGATGCTCTCACTCGTTCTTAATACCCCATACACGGTGTAGGGTTGCCGACCGATTTCAGTCACAAACCAGCCGGCTAAGACAGCAATGAAGCCACTGGGCGTCATGGCCATACACCAGAGCTGAAACTTTCTGGATTCGAATAAACGCTTTTTAAAGAACAGGATGGCGGCAATAACACCAGTCAGGAGCATGGCCATACCGATACCGACCATCACTCGAAATGACCAGAAAACCGCCGACACAGGCGGGCGCTCATCCTTCGGGACATCCTTGAGTCCGGGAATGACACCATCGGTTGATCCGGTCAATATCCAGCTGGCACCGCCAGGAATCGTCACGCCGTAATCCGTGCTTTCATTCTCTTCGTTAGGCAGGCCAAACAGATAAAGGGGTTTGTTGCCACCCTGTTCCCAGTTACCTTCCATGGCAGCCACTTTGATCGGCTGATGGTGCAGAGTGTTTTCGCCATGGGCGTGGCCAATCAGCACTTGCAGCGGTGCGACAAACACTGCAATCAGCATCGCCATGGCAAACATCACCCTGGCATGTTCGGTATGGACTTTACGCCACAGATAAAAGGCGCTTACGCCGCTGACAACAAAAGCTGTGGTCAGATAGGCGGCGGTCAGCATATGGAAAAAGCGGACAGGGAAAGAGGGGTTGAAGATAACCTCCAGCCAATTGGTGGGATACAGGATGCCATCAGCACCGATCTCGAATCCTTGCGGTGTTTGCATCCAGCTATTGGCCGACAGGATCCAGAAGGCAGAAATGATCGTCCCGATAGCCACGATTACAGTGGATGCAAAATGCATTTTTTGACTGACTCTGCCCCAACCAAACAGCATGATGCCCAGAAACGAAGCTTCCAGGAAAAATGCCGTTAACACCTCGTAACCCAACAAAGGGCCAATAACATTACCGACTTTATCCGAGAAAACCGACCAGTTGGTACCGAACTGGTATGACAGTACCACGCCGGAAACCACGCCCATACCAAAGCAGACCGCAAAGATTTTTATCCACATCTTGTAGATGTCCTGGTAAACCTGACGCCCTGTTTTCAGGTAAAGCCCTTCCACCACCGCCAGCCAGCTGGCGAGGCCGATGGTGAATGCCGGGAAAATGATGTGGAAGCTGATGGTGAAAGCAAATTGCAATCGAGAGAGCAGTACGGGGTCGAGTTCCAGTCCGGTCATTTCAAATCCCATTTATCCAATATGCAGATTCATTGAGTCAACTATGTGACTCGTAGCCAAGTCAATAATATTCGGAATTAAATAGAAAGAAAGAGAGAAATTTTCTGTTGTGTTGAGCAGAGAGACCGCAGTGGTGTGAAAATAAGCGAATTATCCGGAAGAGTTGTATGAGATTATATGGCCATGTCCAATTGCTTTTTAACCCCGACCAATAGCATTAACAGGACATTTAAGTGAAATTGAAAGGCAGAAAAAACTACGTTCACAAAGGTTAGCAGTGCAATTTCTCTGCGGCTTTGTTGTCTTCATGACTGTATCTTGAGGCAGAAGAAATTAACGCAAAACGTAAAATGACAAATGAATAGATCACCAAATCAAAAATCCAACTCGATGCTGGACCTCTTGCTCAGTATCATTCTCCCTTCCATTATTCTGATGAAATTCAGTACAGAGGATTATCTCGGGGCCACTGGCGGTTTAATTGTTGCGCTTGCTTTTCCGTTGGGCTGGGGCCTGTTTGATTTGCTTAAGCATCGAAAATTTAACTTTATTGCCTTGCTGGGTTTGATCAGCATTTTACTGACAGGCGGTATTGGACTGCTGGCTCTGGATGTGAAATGGCTGGCGATAAAGGAGGCAGCTGTTCCCGGGCTCATTGGTATTGCCGTGCTGCTCTCTGTATTTACGCCTTATCCTTTAGTGAGGACTTTGCTGTACAACCCGGCAGTTATGAATATCAAGCTGATTGAAGAGAAGCTGGAGCAGGCTAATAGCCGTGAAGAGTTTGAAGATCGCTTGATGAAGGCCACTTATTTTGTGGCGGGCTCTTTTGCCTTTTCAGCCGTTATGAATTACGTCCTGGCAAAAACCATCGTCACCAGTCCGGCCGGTACCCAGGCGTTCAATGAGGAGCTGGGACAACTGACCTTGTATAGCTACCCGGTTATCGCTATCCCCTCCATGTTGATAACAATGGGCATACTCTATTATTTGTGGCGAAGCATTCGTGAATTGACCGGGCTTAAGCTTGAAGAAGTTGTTGGTGCCAGGTAGTTCTATATTCATGCTTGTTCTAAATCCAGTCGATTTGGATCAGTCATGCCGATGAGTAACAAAATGGTCAATACTCACTTGTATCGTTAGTGCTTATCAGAGCAATAAAGGACTTCATACGTTTCCGTGCCCAGGCTTATAAATTCCTCGTAGTAAGTTGAGGTTTGATGAGCAAGCGTTCGCCACGGTCGTGAGGTTCGAGTCAGGCTTTCTCATCAGCTCAGCCTTGTTGTAATTTTTGGATTTCTCGCTTTAATTCCTCGGCCTCGTTAGTAATAGAGGCAAAACTTCGTATGTCCCCATTTCTTTGTGCATGCATGGCCTGCTCCAGCTTTTTAGCATGAGCCTTTTTTAACTTTTTGACTGGATCAGATTTAAAAAATGAAAACATGGATAAGCGACCTGTTTGTGGTGGTTTGTTGAATTAGAAGATGATCACGATAGTGATTAACAGTCATCATTGAATATCAAAAGACCAACATCACCAATAAATGTTCAAGTATCGCTTCTTTAAAAGTCAACGGGGATGCCAATTTTATTCAAATACTGGTTACCGAGTAAGTCGCTAGGAGACAGAAGCACAAACAAAAAAGCCCCAATGCTTTTAAGCATTGAGGCTTTCATATTCTTAATGGTGCCCAGGGCCGGAATCGAACCGGCACGGCCGCAAAGCCGAGGGATTTTAAGTCCCTTGTGTCTACCAATTTCACCACCTGGGCAACAAGCCGCGCATTATAACGCATTAACCGCGATTGGACTATTGTGTTTGGCGGTAATAGCGTAGTGATTGCTGATCGCAAATTGCGACATCTAACGGTCGATATTAATTCAAAGAGAATTCATTTCTTGGCTGGCGCCACACATCCATCTCTCGCTTTGTAATTAGCCTCGCTCTAGAATAGGCTGCCCATTTATCGGTCATAACAATCGGTTTCGCCTGATTTATCTGAATAGCCATCTTTGTGAGTGAGTAGTGTTACCTGATCTCCGAACAATCGTACTTATCTTAGTTGTCACCACGTTTATCGCAGCCATCGCTCTGTTTCTGTTTTATCGACTGATAAAAGAGATAAATGGCCTGCAGTATGCCGCCCTGGGGGGCGGTGCTCAGGCACTAGGGTCGTTGGCTTTATTGCTGAGAGATGGCATTGATCCGATGTTGTCGATCATGGTGAGTAACAGCTGCTTTTTTCTCTCATTCCTTTTTTATTATCAGGCCGTCAGACAGTTATCGGATTTAAAAACGAGCTGGCCTGTGCCTTTGAGCCTCATCGTTGTTTTGACGCCGCTTTTTATGTTCTTTCCGGGCAATGAGCATCTGGCAGAGCGGATCGTTATCTCATCGCTGGGGCTTGGCACATTAGGCATGATGTGTGGTTTGGTGCTGTGGAAAAATGCCACAGACTTACCGGGCAGGAGAGGTCTGGCATTAATGTTTTTCCTATTCAGTGCGATCAGTTTGTGGCGGATTCCCGATATGTTGATCACGCCCGTAAAAGCAGTGGCGTTTTTGGACTTCAATGCGGGCTATATGATTTTCCTCTGGGCGATAGTCAACAGTATTGTCACGACCATTGGTTTTATCATATTAGCGTCGGAAAAGTTACAGCAGCAATTGAAAGGAAAGGTCGAGCAAGTCAGTCATGCCCGTGATATTGCCCATCGTTCGCTTCAGGAACAGCAGCATTTCCTGGCCATGCTGTCACATGAGTTCAAAGCGCCGATTGGGGCGATTAAAGCCAATGCAGATGCAGCTCTGCTGTTATCGACAACGCAAACACCAGTTGTGGAAGAGAGCTTATCGCGAATCAAAAATGTGTCTGAGCGGCTGACTTCACTGGTAGATCGATGTTTGAACGATGAGTGGATGGCTTATTCAATTGAGCACAACCGCTTTCATTTAGAGCCCGTTTCCTTAACCCGGCTCCTGAACAATGTGTGTGACGAGTTTAATGTGACGTTTCAGTCTTCTGTTACCACAGACTCGATGGTCAAGGGCGAGCCCATTTTCCTGCCGGTGCTGTTTGCCAATTTAATAGCCAATGGCTGCCGGCATGCAAGACATATTGACTCGGTGCAGGTGGTCTTGCTGGAAGAGGACGGTGATTACCTCGTTCAGGTCATGGATGATGGTGAAGGCATTGAGGAACAACACCGACATTATATTTTTGATAAGTACTACCGTGGCGAGAAAAGTCATGCGGCAGGCGGTTCCGGTTTAGGCTTGTTTTTTGTCAAAAAAATTACCGAAATGCATGGCGGGGAAGTGACATTAAGCTGCGACGGGCTGACTACGTTTACGGTACGACTTGCCAAGCTGGAGGTGGTGAGTGTCTAAGCCCAGAGTGCTGATAGTGGATGACGATGCCGATTTCCGGGCGCCAATCAAGTCGGTGCTGATGAATGAAGGCCTTGAGGTCGAAGAGGCTGAATCCGCCTTGCAGTTCCGGCAGGTGATGCAGACTTTTCAACCCGATATGGTACTGCTTGATGTGAATCTGCCTGATGACAGCGGTCTTAACCTTGTCCGGCATTTAAAGCAAAACGGTCAGGTGGATGTGGTCATGCTGTCTGCAATGGGTGATGTGGAGCACCGGGTCAGTGGCCTGAACTCAGGTGCGGATTATTACCTGCCAAAACCGGTCGATATACGCGAGTTGCTAGCCGTAATGCGTAACCGTTTCAGCACGCAAAGTCTGAACCCTGCCAGGCAGGCGGGACGCTGGCTGCTGGATACCGCTGCCTGGGTGTTGACCACACCCGATGGTAAAGCGCACCCCATAAACAGTAGTGAGTTTGCGCTGTTAAATGAGCTTGCCAAACAGGCTGAGCAGAGCAAACCGGCAACACGGGAAGCCTTATACACGGCGATAGGTAAGCCTAATTATTCCCCGGAAAGTCGCAGTCTTGACTTACATATGTCACGACTGCGTCAGCGCTTTAGTTCAGACCAGTTCGAGTTCCCGCTTAAAACGGTGCGTAATGTTGGCTATGAATTGACCGAAGCCATGCTGATTTTGTAGCCGGAACGCCCGTTTTTACTGATACAAACTGATACAAAAATAAGCTTAGAAAATACCCGCCTATTGAGTATGGTTTAACCATTAAAACATCCCTTTGTAGTGACAGATCACTACGGATGTTTATCGCCAAACCAGACGTAGATAGGACAGTGAAATGAACCGGGTATACCGCATTGTATGGAACGCCAGCCGCCAGGCCTGGATGGTCGCTGCTGAGCTGACCAGTGGCAAAACCAAAAGTCAGATCAGTCGTAAAAAGACATTGATGAAGTTGATCAGCGGTAGCTTACTTATATCAACCAGCCTAGCCTTCACCGGTAATGCATTAGCTGCGAACCAATACAACTGGAACGTAACAAGTGGTGACTGGAGCATAGGGTCAAACTGGTTAGAAAATGAAGCACCAGACAATGCAAATGTTGAGAGAAACTACATTCGTATCAGTAATGATGGCGAAGCAACGATCACTAACACGATTGATCTCGAGGCCAACAACAGTATTCTTTATGTTGGTGATGATTCGGACGGAACGGGTTCACTCGTTATCAACAAGGATGGACAGTTAACGCTTGACTTATTGTATATCGGTACATACGACGGTTCTCAAGGGACGGTATTAGTTACGGGTGAAAATGCTCGGCTGAATATCACTAACACGAGCAGTAGGTCATATTTTGGCTTTAGCGGAAGTGCCGTATTAACCTTGAATAACAGCGCTGCTGTCACTGCAAATAGTATCACGCTGGCATCATCTGCAGGTTCAACCAGCACAATTAATATTGGTGCTGCGAGAGGTGAGGCGGCTATTGCGGGTGGGACATTTGATGTCAACTACTTAAGCTTTGGTCATGGTGTTGGCAGTCTGGTATTTAATCATACCGATAAGGATCTTCAATTTCGTTCAGTTGTAAGCGGTATAGGAAATATTGAGCTCTACAGCGGCACGACCCGATTTACTTACTATAATCAGCGGTATTTTGCCGGTGATATGCGAGTGAATGGCGGCGTACTTTCGATCGACTCCGGTAATACCCTGAACCTGGGCAGTGTCGATGCTATTCAGGCAGCTAATTATCATCAGGCTGCCAACGCCAAGTTGAGACTGGGAGTGGCGGCAATGGATAACTATGCCAGGTTGAATATGATGGGGACAGCCACATTCGCCAAGGATACCGGGCTGGATGTTAATGTCGTTGGTTCGCCATCACTCACCATGGGCGGCACCTTATCCAGCGTGATCAGCGCGGGCACTCTCGACGCCTCTAGTTTTACCATGACGGATAACTCTGCCTTATATGATTTCACCTATGATATAGACGGCAATGTGGTGAACCTGAAGATCATTGCAGATGGTTCGGGAGGCGAACCGGATGACGAGTCCGGCAATGGCGTACTCAGAAGTGTTAACAGCCAGGGCTTTACACCGGGCCGAGGGGCTGCCCGGGTGCTGGATACCTTTGTGAACAGTGGCACTACCGGTAATGATATTGAAAATGTGACGACTGCTCTCGGTAAACTGTCTACCCAAAAACAAGTGAGTGATGCCGTAGCTGAAACCTTGCCATTACTGGTGGAAGGCACAACCAGATTGGCCTCTAACACCTTGCGGGGCACTAACCGAGTGATTCAAAGCCGTCAGGCCAGTACCCGTGGCTTATCCTCGGGTGATGAATTCCTGGTGGATAAAGCGGTGTGGATAAAACCCGTCGGTAGCTGGACCCGTCAACAGTCACATAATGGTGTCAGTGGCTATGATGCTGATAGCTATGGTTTTGTTGGGGGTATAGATGGTGAAGTGACACCATTCAGTCGTTTAGGCTTAGCGATGTCCTATATGAATACCGATGTGGACGGTAACGACACCGCCTCAGGCAATAGTGCCGATATTGATGCTTATCAGCTGATCGCCTACGGTAGCCATGATCTGGCGCAATTTGAAGGTGTCGAACTGAGCTGGCAAGCGGATGTGGGCATGAACAAAAACGATGGCAAACGCCATATCAGTTTTATGAACCGCACAGCGACCGCCGACTATGACAGTTACACAGCCCATATCGGGGCTGGGATTGCTAAAAAGTTTCAACTGAGTGAGCACAGCCTGGTCATGCCAAGCCTGCGTGCTGACTATGCTTACATTCGGGATGAAAGTTATAGCGAAAAAGGCGCTGGTGCCCTGAATCTGGATGTGGATAGCGTCAATGCCGAGGAATTCATTCTGATGGCGCAACTGGAAGCGAACCACCAAATGAACGACACCACCACCTTATCGACAACGCTCGGTGTTGGTTACGATGTGATCAACGACGACACGAGTTTGACCGCTTCTTATGCGGGTGGTGGCGCGGCCTTTACCACTGAAGGGCTGGACCCATCGCCATGGTTAGCGCGAGCAGGTTTTGGGGCCACGGTGTCACTCAATGACATGACAGAGCTGACAGCCAGCTATGATTTGGAGGGGCGTGAAGACTTTTTGAATCAGACAGCATCAGTGAAAATGCGCTGGCGCTTCTGACACGATGCGGTGTTTGGCGTTAACAAAAGCCTCAGTGAGTCATCACTGGGGCTTTTTTGTGTTTTATATTGTGTAACCTACTGAGAGTGGTGTTCAGAATAATGGGAATAGGGCAGGTGAAGCAGCTTGTTATGACCATTCCGGTGATGGTGATTTTTATTGTGTTGATCACTGGTTGTACCCATTTGCCTTCTGCTCAGCAACGGCTTGATTTGGCCTCAAAGCTGGCTGAAGATGCGGGTTGGAAAGCTGAAACAATAAACACCGCCCATTTTGAGCTTCAGGCTTTTATGCCCGAACAGCGTTCGGAACAGGCACTTTTATCGGTGTTTATTGAAGGTGATGGCTTAGCCTGGATTTCTAGAACACAGCCTTCCAGTAACCCGACGCCACTCAACCCGGTTTCACTCCAACTGGCTTTAGCCTATGAACAGGATCATGCTGTGGCGTACCTTGCCCGGCCCTGCCAGTTCGCACTGCAGGATGACGACCGTTGCACCCAAAAATACTGGACCTCCCATCGCTTCTCTGAAGAGGTCATTGCGGCCACGGATGAGGCGATCACGGCGCTTAAGGCAAAGACGGGAGCAGCTGAAATTCAGTTGGTCGGCTATTCAGGCGGCGGCGCTGTGGCAACCTTGGTGGCCAGTCGGCGTGATGATGTGATTCGATTGGTCACGATTGCAGGCAATCTCGATACAGCAGCCTGGGCAGACTGGCATCGCATTTCACCCTTGTCAGGCTCTCTCAATCCTGCAGATGCCGTATCAGGACTTGAAGGCATTCAGCAGATTCATTTCGTGGGGGAACAGGACCGGGTTGTGCCGATGCAGATTGCCGCCGGTTTTCGTTTGTTATTTCCACAAACCGCGGATATTCAAATCATTACAGTTCCCGACGCAGATCACAGTTGCTGCTGGCAACAGCTTGGAGGCCGAATCGGGCTGATAGAGCAATAAATTTGATTGGACTATTGGTGTTTGGACGTGACGGCATAGGGTAACTGGTAGTGTGACTCGATGGTTTCACGGGTCAGGATGCCGTAGGTTCTCTCGATCAGCGGTGCGGTCATTCGGGTTACATACAATGCTTCCACGTCATTCTGATTTAATACCTCAACGGCTTCACGCAGGCTGGTATGCAGCGAGATTTTATGCACATTTCGACGGTTGGCCGGGATCTGCATCAGGTCGATTTCTTCGCCTTCCTCGGTACTGACGGCACGGGCCAGGTCACCGGCCGGCATCAGGGCCACCGCTTCTTTTTCATTTTTGATTAAGACCCAGTCAGGGTTCGACTCCAGGGCATGCACGGCAGCCTGCGTGCTGACCTGTTGCGACATGATGATGAAGTTGCGCTGCATGGCGTTGGCGACACTGATTCGACGCAAGGTCTGGGTGATCGGATCATGCCGGTAATCCAGCCCGCGGGTACGCAGCAGTTTCATAAACAGCGGGTCCTGCTTGAAGTATTCATGGTTGATCAGGCTGGCAAAAACTATAGCGAGCATACCGGGCAGAATAATATTTGGATTGCCGGTGAGTTCCAGCATCGCCAGTAAGGCGGCCAGGGGTGCTTTCAGTGTGGCCCCCATCATCGCGCACATGCCGATAACCGCATAGAAAGTCATAGTGGAGGACTGGTCCGGAAATACCGCGCTACCGAGAATACCCAATGCAGCCCCGGCGCAGGCACCGACAACCAGAGTCGGACCAATCAGCCCGGCGGGAATGCCAAAACCGACGCAGGCTGTGGACAGGACTAGTTTCAGCATCATCAGCACAATCAATGCAGATAACGCCGCTTCATTGGTCGAGATGCCACTGATAATGCTGTAGCTCATGCCCATGACTTCAGGCACCAGCAAGCCGGTGAGGCCCACCAGAATGCCGGCGTAGGTGGTGCGCAGCCAGAACGGATGCTTTAGGAACAGGCCGGAAAAAAAGCTGAGACTGCGCAGGAACAGGGTAGCAAGGCCGCCGATAACAATGCCCATCAGCACGATGTAAGGAATTTCCCATAACGACTGCATATCGGCTGACAAATTGGCAAAAATCGCACTTTCACCGAAGGTCAGGCGACTCAATACCGCACCGGTCACGGAAGACAGGATGATCGGAATAAAACTGGCAATGTGATATTCCATCATGATGACTTCCATCGCAAAGATCACGCCGGCAACGGGGGTATTAAACGAGGCCGCGATGGCGGCAGCGGCGCCACAGGCGACCAGGATGCGAACACTGTTATTGGGCAATTCCAGCAGGGTGGCAAGCTGACTGCCACTGGCCGCGCCCAGGTGAACACTGGGGCCTTCCCGGCCGACTGAATGGCCGGTAATCAGGGCAATGCCGGCACCGAAGAACTGGCGTAAGGCATTCTGCCAGGGCAGTCGCCCCTGATGTGAGGAAAGCCGTTCAATGACATGGACGACGCCGGTATTGCGTTCCTCAGGCTTGAGTCCATAGAGCAGCAGGCCAATTAACAGGCCACCGGCTATCGGTAGTCCCAGCACCCATTGCCAGGGCAGGTTGGCAAAGTCTTCGATTTTGGCGGTGGGGAAAATCAGAATCTGGCCGGAGTCGATAAACAGCCGTAAGGCGATGATAACGAGGCTTGCCAGCAGACCGGTGAGAATAGCGAGCCCATAGAGTTTGACTGCCGAATCACCGAATATGAAATATTGTCTGATTTTCTCCAGCATCTCGCCTAGTTTAACCCGGTTAGAATCAGTATCAGAGTTGAGGAGCCCCCTCACTCATACCTACCACCCTGTCGGGCGGCTACCGCTGACCAAATCTGCATCACGGCGAATTTATCCTCCATGGGAGGAGGAACCGTGATTGCTGTCGTTTAGTGTAGCTGAAGCGGCGCTGACTGGCTAAGTGTGCTTGCCGGATCTAGATGACTTTGGAAAAACGCTGCTGCGCGGCCTGACTGTATTTGTCGAAAGCCATACAGATATGGCGGATCAACAGGTGTCCGGCGGGCAATACCTCAATGTGTTGCCAGTTATACTGCAACAGCCCGTCACGGGCAAATTGTTCCAGTTGCGGGTAGACCGTATGGAAATACTCGGCAAAATCGATAGGGTAGCGGCGTTCAATGTCGGCGATATCGAGTGAGAAATGACAGATCAGCTGAGAGATGATGTCACGCCGCAGTTTGTCATCCTGATCCAGCTCGACACCGCGGAACACGGCAAGATCACCGGCGTTGATGGCGCTGTCATATTCCAGCAGGGTTCTGACATTCTGGCTGTAGGAATCACCGACCATGCTGATTGAGGTGACGCCGAAACCAATCAGATCGCATTCAGCATGGGTGGAATAACCCTGAAAGTTACGGTAAAGCTGCTGTTTCTGCTGCGCGAGGGTCAACTCATCGTCCGGCTTGGCGAAATGATCCATACCGATATAGACATAGCCGGCATCAGTCAGCTTTTCGATGGTGCTTTGCAGAATGTCCAGCTTTTGACCGGCCCGGGGTAAATCTTCGTTTTTGATCTGGCGCTGGGTTTTGAAGCGTTCGGGCATATGCGCGTAGTTGAATACAGACAGGCGGTCCGGTGAAGCAGCAATAACTTTGTCCAGGGTTTCATTAAAGCTGTCGACAGTCTGATGCGGCAGACCGTAAATCAGATCCAGGCTGATACTGCGAAAACCCTCGCGGCGGGCGGCTTCCAGTACGCCGAAAGTCTCGGCCTCACTCTGAATCCGGTTAACCGCTTTCTGCACCTGGGGATTAAAGTCCTGCAGTCCCAGGCTGAGCCGGTTAAAGCCAATCCCACGCAGCAGGGCAATGGTGTCGGCATCCGCCTCCCGCGGGTCGACTTCAATGGAGAACTCACCGCTGTCGTCATCAGCCAGTTTGAATAATTGACGGGTGACGCGCATCAGCTCCCGCATCTGCTGGTGGCTGATAAACGTCGGGGTACCGCCGCCCCAGTGCAGCTGTTCGACAAGCCGGTTGTTATCAAATAGCTCGGCCTGCATCGCCATTTCTTTGTACAGGTTCTGCAGGTAGGGCTCGGCATGGGCGCGGTTTTTGGTGATGACTTTATTGCAGGCACAGTAAAAGCACACGGTGTCGCAGAACGGCAGGTGGAAATAGAGTGACAGCGGGCCACCGCGCTGGTTAGAGAGCTCGATCTGCTTTTGGTAGCTGGCAGCGTTAAAACCTTCATGAAACTCGACGGCGGTCGGGTAGGAGGTATAACGCGGGCCGGCATTGTCATAACGCTGGATCAGATCAAGGTCGAACTGGAGGGGGTCATTCATAATCAAACCTGCTCAATTTTTGAGCAGAGTATACCGTCGCAAAGCCAGGAATTTTGGTCTGATTGGCCCTGTCTTGACCTGGATCAAATCGAGGAACGATGCTCGTCTTCTGATCGCTCGGAAAGACTGTCGACGTGCGCTTTGATAATAGGAATAACCTCTTCGGGCGAATCAACAACGCGGAACAGGAAGATATCGTCCGGGTCGATACAGCCCTGACCCACCATCTGGTCTTTGAGCCAGTCGATTAATCCCTGCCAGAATGACGAACCATAGAGAATGACCGGGAAGTGACGGATTTTCTGGGTCTGCATCAGGGTGAGGGCTTCGAAGAATTCGTCCAGCGTACCGAAACCGCCGGGGAACACGACGTAACCAATCGAGTATTTAACGAACATCAGTTTGCGAACAAAGAAGTAGCGGAAACTGAGTCGGGTGTCCTGGTTGGGGTTGGCGATTTGCTCGTGAGGCAGCTCAATATTGAGACCGACAGAGCGACTGCCCTGGTTCAAAGCCCCTTCGTTAGCCGCGCCCATGATGCCAGGGCCGCCGCCGGTAATGACTGAAATGCCAGCCTGTGAGAGGTTGCGCGCCACGCTTCGAGCATCATCATAAAAGGGAGAGTCTTCAGTTAGTCGCGCACTGCCGAAGATGGAAACGGCCGGTCCCAGTTCATTGAGCGTTTCGATACCATCTATCAATTCTGCCTGGATACGAAATACCCGCCAGGCTTCCGAGGTTTTCAGATCTTCCATGCTTTCGATCCTTTTTGTCTCCGGCTTTCCAACTTCAAGATAATTAAAAGCAGCAGGCTTTGCAATTACGCTTTGCTGGTACATAAAGCGATCAGCTTTTGTTTAGAAATCAGGCTATCTACGGTATTATTATCGCCTTTTCAGCATCCATTTTCGGCGAATCTATGAAAGTTCTTGTTATCGGCAACGGCGGGCGCGAACACGCACTGGCCTGGAAACTCAGTCAATCTCCAAAACAACCGGAAGTCTATGTCGCACCCGGTAACCCCGGCACCGCCAATGAGCCCGGTATCAGCAATGTCGACATCAAGGCGGAAGATATTGATGGCCTGGTGGCTTTTGCCAAAGACAATGCCATCGACCTGACCGTGGTCGGGCCGGAAGTGCCTTTGGTCATGGGTGTTGTTGATGCCTTCAAGGATGCCGGTCTGCGTTGCTTCGGCCCCAGCAAGGCGGCGGCTGAACTGGAAGCATCGAAAAGCTTCACCAAAGACTTTCTCGCCCGTCATCAGATTCCGACGGCGGCCTATAAAGTGTTTACCGATGTCGAGCAGGCCAAAGACTATATCCGTGCTGAAGGTGCGCCGATAGTCGTTAAGGCTGACGGCCTGGCGGCAGGTAAAGGTGTGATTGTCGCCCAGACCGAAGCCGAAGCCATCGAAGCGGTCGAAGATATGTTGTCGGGGAATAAATTCGGCGATGCGGGCCATCGGGTGGTGATTGAAGAATTTATGACCGGCGAAGAAGCCAGCTTTATTGTCATGGTCGATGGCGAACATATTCTGCCACTGGCGACATCACAGGATCACAAAGCCCGTGATAATGGCGATAAAGGCCCTAACACCGGTGGCATGGGAGCGTATTCGCCGGCACCGGTGGTGACTGATGCGGTCTATCAGCGGATCATGGATGAAGTCATTGAGCCGACGGTGAAAGGGATGGCGGCAGATGGCCGTCCTTATGTTGGCTTCCTCTATGCGGGTCTGATGATCGATGACAATGGCGCACCGAAAGTCGTGGAATACAACTGCCGCTTTGGTGATCCGGAAACGCAGCCGATTCTGCTGCGTCTGCGCTCGGACCTGGTTGAATTATGTGAAGCCGCGCTGGATGCTCGTCTGAGCGAAGTGGATGCTCACTGGGACCCGCGTGCGGCAGTCGGTGTCGTCATGGCGGCAGGTGGTTACCCCGATGTCTACCGCAAGGGTGATGTGATTTCCGGTATCGACAAAGCAGAAACCAAGGGCAGCAAGGTGTTTCATGCCGGTACCGCCAGCCACGGTGATGAGATAGTGACTGCCGGCGGTCGCGTGTTGTGTGTGACGGCGTTGGGCGAGACGGTCGCTGAGGCTAAGGCCGCGGCCTACGAGTCACTGAAAGAAATCAGCTGGAACGATGCTTACTACAGAACCGATATTGCTTATCGTGCTGTAGCGCGCGAAAAGATGTCATAGCCACATAAAGGCTTGCAGTCGGCTGTTCTGATTGGGACGGGATTACTTCGCTGCGCTTGCAAAGACGAATTGGGAAGTGCTGCTACCGCGTTATTCGGTGACAAGGCGAATCCTGTGCGGAACTGGCTTTTTATGAAAAACCGGGATCAGTCTGAACTGATGAACAATGTCATTTACAATACCGCTTTGGCGGTATTTTTGTGGACACAGCAATGACAACAATCAACTGGCGGCTGAGACGTGCCGTGGAAACATTGGAAGCGGGTGGTGTTATCGCCTATCCCACCGAGGCCGTTTACGGCGTGGGCTGTGATCCCTGGGATGATGATGCGCTGATGGATCTGCTGGAAATTAAACAGCGTCCCTGGGAAAAAGGACTGATCCTGATCGCCTCGGACTTCAACCAGTTACAAGATTTTATTCAACCTGTGCCTGCACAAACCCTGAAACTACTGCAGCAAACCTGGCCCGGCCCGGTGACCTGGCTTCTCCCGGTGCGTGAAGCAGTTTCAGAATTGCTTACCGGCGAGCATGACACGATTGCCGTGCGTGTGACCGCGCATCAGCAGACCCGCGATTTGTGTGAAGCTTTTGGCGGTGCGATTGTATCTACCAGTGCGAATCTGACGGGTGTCCGGCCCGCTAAAAATGTGCATCAGGTTCGCTGGCAGTTGCCGGGGCTTGATTATGTGATGCCGGGCTCACTCGGCGGCGCAAGCAAACCCAGCCAGATCCGTGATGCCAGAACCGGAGCGATTCTACGATGAGTCAGCCTGACATTGACGCTGTACGTGAATATTTACTTTCATTGCAGGACAGCATCTGCAATACCTTGGAAGAAATCGACGGACAGGCCCGCTTTGAATTGGATGAGTGGCAACGCGAGACCGGTGGCGGTGGCCGTACCCGTGTGCTGAGCGGCGGCAGCGTCTTTGAGCAGGGCGGCGTGAACTTCTCCGAAGTCAGTGGTGATAACCTGCCGGCTTCTGCCACCGCCAGCCGTCCCGAGCTTGCCGGTCGCAGTTTTAGGGCTATGGGTGTATCGCTGGTGATTCATCCTCATAATCCTTATGTGCCGACATCGCATGCCAATGTGCGTTTTTTTATTGCCGAAAAAAAGGGCGAAGCCCCCATCTGGTGGTTCGGCGGCGGTTACGATTTAACACCCTATTACGGTAACGAAGAAGACGTTATCCATTGGCATCAAACAGCGAAAGACGCCTGTACTGCTTTCGGCGATGATATCTACCCACGCTTCAAACAGTGGTGTGATGAGTATTTTTATCTGAAACACCGCGATGAATGCCGCGGTGTAGGCGGCCTGTTTTTTGATGATTTAAATGAGTGGGGCTTTGCGCGTTGCTTTGCTTTTCTGCAATCCGTCGGTAACAGCTATATCGAGGCTTATGCACCGATTGTCAGAAAACGAATGAATCAGCAGTACGGCGAACATGAGCGTGATTTTCAGCTGTATCGTCGTGGCCGCTATGTCGAATTTAACCTGGTTTATGATCGGGGCACCTTGTTCGGCCTGCAGTCCGGCGGTCGTACCGAGTCGATTTTGATGTCGCTGCCGCCCCTGGTGAAATGGCGCTATAACTGGCAGCCCGAACCGGGATCAGCGGAAGCGAAGCTTTATACTGATTTTCTTCCGCCACGTGACTGGCTTAACTAAAATGATGGGCAGTGCCTGATTATGGTTTTGGTCAGGCACTGCCGATTCATACTGATTTAGATATCCACAACATTAAACTGTTCTAAAGGACTGAATGGACGATCCATTCCATGGACTGCCTTGAAGATATCAACAAAAGTCGTTGGTGTAGCAATTTCCACCGGTATGTGGAGTCGTCTTGCGATGTCTGATGCGGAAATAATGCCACGTATTTGATGTTGCTCCTTATCAACAACCAAACAATGTAATGTGCCATTTTTTTGCAATGTATCAAGCACATCGCCAATAGTGGCGGTAATAAGCTGCTGATAATCAACCGCTTTTTGTTGAGAGCGGGGAATCATCAAATCACGAACATTGATAGCTTCACGATCGATGCCTTGATTCTGCAATATCTGAATATGCTGACCATTGAGTTCCTGCAAACTGATGGTGCCAATCAACTCATTGTTTTCATCAACAACTAACTTTAGCCGGACATGGGCTTTTTTCATCAGGTAATCAGCTTGTGTTGCCGGTGTATCGGCATCGATGACCAAAGGTAAGTGCTGTTTAAAGTCGGTAAAAATAGTCAGTGCCGGGGAGTCGGTATTAATTTCGTTAAAATCTTCCGGTTGAATTAGGTGTTCGACATTATCTAATGACATTAAATGTATTTTTTTCATCATAAGCTCCTGAAAGCTATTCGCGATAAGAGATAACTTGTGATTAGGCAAGTTAAATACGGGGGGGCGTTAGGCAGGAATCAATGATGAAATTGGGGGCGCTCTAATCGCGACAAGGCGATAGTGTTGAAAAGGCGCTAAAAGAGGGCGGCATACAGGAGCGCTCACCCAGTAGAAATTCGGTTCAGGGGTCTCCGGAACGGGAGGGATAATATAATTATCGCCATCGAATGTATCCGTTAAATCAGGCCGGAAAGAAGTGGCCTCTCGTTCGATGTTGTCTCTTACTGGAAGTTGTGTCTCAGCAGAGGTGACATCAAAACTAGCTAACAGAACAACTAGACAGAGAATGCGTGAAATAGTCGTTTTCGATCCCTCCACTCGGGGTTAAAACCTACTTCAAGTGAGATAGTGATCTGATTAAACGTCGACCCAGCGATGAAAATCGGCTATCAACCGTAGCCGGTTAGTTTTCCCCCGACAGTAATGCCAGCTGATCAGCCTGATATTCGTTGATTAACGGTTCGATCACCTGATCCAGGTCACCCTCAACAATCTCACTCAATTTATATAGTGTCAGATTGATGCGGTGATCGGAAATACGACCTTGGGGGTAGTTGTAGGTTCGAATACGTTCACTGCGGTCGCCGCTGCCGACCAGGGATTTACGGGTCTGCGCCTGTTCGGCTTCCTGCTTCTGCACCTGCTCGGCCATAATGCGTGATTGTAATACGGACATTGCTTTGGCGCGGTTCTTATGCTGCGAGCGCTCTTCCTGACACTCAACTACGATGCCGGTGGGGATATGCGTGATGCGGATGGCGGAGTCGGTTTTATTAACGTGTTGACCACCGGCACCGGATGCACGGAAAGTATCAACACGAATATCGGCCGGATTGATATCAACTTCGTCGATCTCGTCGACTTCTGGCAGGATCGCAACGGTACAGGCGGAAGTATGGATCCGGCCCTGAGACTCGGTTTCCGGTACCCGCTGCACCCGATGCGCACCGGATTCGAACTTCAGTCGTGAATAAGCACCTTCACCGACAATACGGCAGATAATTTCCTTGTAACCGCCGTGTTCGCCTTCCTGAGCATTGATGACTTCCACTTTCCAGCGGCGCAATTCGGCGTAGCGGCTGTACATCCGGAACAGATCACCAGAGAAAATGGCGGCTTCGTCACCACCGGTACCGGCGCGGATTTCCAGATAGATATTGCGCTGGTCATTCGGATCTTTCGGCAGCAGGAGTTTTTGCAGTGTCAGTTCCAATTCGTCCAGTTTATCTTCTGCCTGTGCCAGCTCCTCTTTGGCCATCTCACGCATTTCTGCATCATTTTCTTCCAGCATCAGACGGGCATCATCAATATCGGATAATGTGCCGCGATAAGCATTGAAATTGCTGACAACGGGTTCTAACTGTGCGTATTCCTGCGATAAACTGCGAAACTTGTTCTGATTCGCCATAGTCTCGGGTTCAGCCAGCAGGCCGGCGATTTCCTCATGACGATCGACAAGGGATTCCAGTTTCTGCTTGATCGAGTCTTTCACTTTTTATCCTTGATATTAAACAGACGCCGGGCTGAGTCCAGCAGCTGGCCGTCTTCATCAAAACCGGACAGGCGCAACTGTCGGCTGGGTTCGTGCAGTATACGGTTGGTCAGACTGCGGGCCAGTTCGGTCATCACCTGTTCCGGAGACAAACCTTGATCCAGCTGTCTTAACGCTTTTTCAAGTGAATGCTTACTTATCTCTTCCGCACCGTCACGTATGGCACGAATTACGGGGACGGCGTCCTGAGTACGCAGCCAGGCAAGGAAGTGCTCAACCTGGCTGTCAATGATTTCCTCGGCCTGCAAAGCCGCATCACGCCGTGACTGTAGATTTTCTTCAATGATGTCTCGAAGATCATCCACACAATAAAGATAAATATCTTCAAGTTGGCCGACTTCGGCTTCGATATCCCGGGGAACGGCGATATCAACCATAAAAATGGGCTTGCGTTTGCGTTGTTTCAGCGCCCGTTCCACCGCACCTTTGCCCAGAATGGGTAACTGGCTGGCGGTGGAACTGATCACAATATCGGCTTCGGCAAGGTGAGCCGGCAATTCACTCAGGCTGATAGCGTAACCATCAACCTGAACCGCCAGGTTGTGCGCACGTTCTACTGTGCGGTTGGCAATAATGAGCCGTTGGATACCGTTATCGTGCAGGTGACGGGCGGCGAGTTCAATCGTATCGCCGGCACCAATCAGCAGTGCGGTCGATTCGGCCAGATCGCTGAAGATCTGCCTGGCCAGACTGACTGCGGCGAAGGCCACCGAAACCGGGCTATTGCCAATGGCCGTATCGGTGCGCACCTGTTTGGCGACGGCAAAAGCATGCTGGAACAGTCGACCCAGAGACTTGCCCAGGGTTTTGGCGTTGAGAGACTGGCTGTAGGCGTCTTTGAGTTGCCCCAGAATCTGAGGTTCGCCCAGTACCATTGAGTCGAGTCCGCAGGCCACCCGTAAAAGATGACGAATCGCGCCATCCCCTTGGTAATGGTAGAGATAGGGCGTGATGGTCTCGCCGTCCAGCTGATGGAAGTCATGCAACCAAGCCAGGATCTCATTGTCTGAATCGACATCGAGGCAGCAGTAGATTTCTGTCCGATTGCAGGTCGACAAAATCACGACTTCCAGCACAGACTCCTGGTCGTGCAGAGCGGACAATGCGCTGGGTAATACACTCGCATCAAAAGCAAACAGCTCGCGGATATGCACGGGTGCTGTGTTGTGGTTGATGCCGTAGGTAACAAGATGCATATTGGGAAAAAGTCGTAATTAAATGCTGGTAAACTCTACAGCCGTTATAGCAATCGTTTTTATTGGACAAATCAATACGCCATTCTATCAAAATCAAACGGGCAGGTCGTTTTAATATGGATTTGATGCAATCTTTCTTTCGAAGCGCCGGGCAGCGACTCAAACATGCCGGTCTGATAGGCATGCCTCTGTTTCTGCTTGCCTGTGCCTCGACCCCCGCACAACAGGCCGGAGCGCCGGATGCCGGGCCTGCTGAAAACAAGATGGAAACAGCGGCCTCCGTAACCGACAAGAAACCCGAGCAGTCCAAGCAATACCTGCCTTTATCGCCGGAATTGATGTACTACATCCTCTCCGCCGAAGTGGCCGGTCAGCGCGGTCAGGTGGGCATCGCTGTCGATCTGTATCAGCGCGCGGCGGACATGGTCGAGTCACCGGCCCTGGCGAGTCGGAGTGCTCAGGTTGCGACCTTGTCGCGGGACCAGCAGCGAATTAATGATGCGCTGGAACGCTGGATTGAAGTCGACCCTAATGATGCGGATGTATACATCATGCAGGCGCCCTTCCTGATGCTGAAGGACAACTATCAGGGTGCGGTAAATGCCATCAACAAAGCCCTCGAATTGGCACCGGACAAAAAGAAAACTTATCTGATCCGTGTCTCCGAAAACCTGGCCGAAGTGGCCGAGCCGGATGAAGCGCTGAATATGCTCAAGCAGCTCGACAGCTATCAACAGAATGATCCAGCTGCGCGCTTTGCCTATGCCCGTATGGCGTTTTTTTACAAACGCTACGAAGAAACCTTGAACAAGCTTGAGCCTTTACTGGATGCGGATCCGGCTAATGAAGATTATCTGGTGCTCAAAGCCGACACCCTGCAGCGCATGGGACGTTCGGAACAAGCCCTGAAGCTGATTGCCAAGGCTGCCAAAAAGGATGACGCCAGTCAGGATCTGCGATTTACCTACGGTAAACTGCTGGGCGAGAATGGCGAAACCGAACAGGCGCACACGGTTTTTGAAACCATCTTGGCCGATGACCCGGATAACCGTGATGCCCTGTTTGCACTCGGTCTCCTGGCACTGGAAGACAAAGATGGTCAGCTTGCCAAATCCTATTTCAGTGAATTGCTTAAACTCGGTGATCCGACTTATCAGGCGTCCTACTTTATGGGCCTGGCTGAGGAAATGAACGGGAATATTGATGCCGCTCTGGTCTGGTTTGCTTCAGTGCCGGTACAAAGTAACCGTTTCGATATCGCTCAGAGCAATTACATCAACCTGCTGGTTGAACGTGGCGAGCTCGCCAAAGCTCGCGTGCATCTGGCACAACTAAGAGAAGAGTTGCCTCAGCAAGCGCTGCAATATTATCTGTTCGAAGCCAGCCTGCTGCGTGAGCAGGGGCAAAGCCAGGCAGCTTTCGATTTATTGTCGCAGGCATTGAAACAGTACCCTCAAAGTGAAGATTTACGCTACAGCCGTGCCATGATTGCTGAGTCATTGGACAAGCTGGACGTGCTTGAATCGGATTTGCGCTGGATTCTGGAGCGTGACCCGAATAATGCCCAGGCCTTAAACGCCCTGGGCTACACCCTGACGGACCGCACTGACCGACATCAGGAAGCACTGGATATGATCAGCCGGGCGCTGGAACTGAAACCGGGTGATCCGTTCTACCTCGACAGTCTGGGCTGGGTTTATTACCGCCTGGGCGAACTGGAAAAGGCGGAACAATACCTGCGTGAAGCCATGAACGTGCAACCCGATGTCGAGTTTATCGCACATCTGGGCGAAGTATTGTGGGAACGCGGCAAAAAACAGGAAGCCAAAGCAATCTGGCAGAAAGGTCTGGAAAAAGATGCAGATAATCAATTGCTGCTGGACACCATGCGCAGGTTCGGCCTATGAGACAACTGCTCAGTCTGACATTGATTCTGATGTTGACTGGCTGTGCCCCGCTCTGGCAATCCAAGCCGGCTGGGGATCCTGAACAGTTATGGCAGCAACGTCAGATGCAACAGGCAGACCTGAATGCGTGGGCCTTTAAAGGCCGCACAGCAATTGTTCAGGGTCGTGAAGGCTGGAATGCCGGTATACACTGGCAGGAACGGGGACAGCAGTTCCAGATCAAGTTATCCGGGCCGTTTTCGCAGGGTGGCGTCGCACTGGACGGCAATGCTGAAACCGTGACTTTGACTCTGGATGATGGTGAAACTGTGTCTGCAGCAACACCGGAACAGCTGCTGGCGGAAGCGATGGGCTGGTTATTACCGGTCAGTGCACTGCGTGACTGGGTTCGTGGTGTGCCCTATTCCAAATTGCCGGTTGACAGTAAACAGCTGGATGCCCAGGGGCGTTTGACCAAACTGGAGCAGGCCGGCTGGCAAATTGAGTTTCTGCGCTACATGCCGTTCAAAGGTACCTCGATGCCGGAAAAAGTATTTATGAAACATCCGGAGATGAGCATCCGCCTCATCGTGTCTGACTGGAGTATTCCCAAGTGATCCGCTGGCCGGCCCCGGCCAAGCTGAATTTGTTTCTGCACATCACCGGTCGCCGGGCAGACGGCTATCACGAACTGCAGACCGCATTTCAGTTTCTTGATTACGGTGATGAACTGCAGTTTGAAATCACCGACAATCCCGAAATCAAACTCAGTCAACCCGTCGCCGGTGTGGCGGATGAAGAGAATTTAATTGTGCGTGCTGCACGTCTGCTCCAACAACACAGCGGCTGTGGCAAAGGTGCCATTATTCATGTCGACAAACGGTTGCCGATGGGCGGTGGTCTGGGCGGCGGCAGTTCCAATGCCGCAACCACTTTAGTGGCGCTGAACTATCTCTGGCAATGTGCTGTCAGTGACTCTGAATTGGCGCAATTTGGGCTGGAACTGGGCGCAGATGTGCCGATTTTTATTGCCGGGTTTGCGGCCTGGGCCGAAGGTGTGGGGGAGAAGCTGACGCCGATAAACCCCGAAGAATCTTGGTTTGTTGTGGTCAAGCCGGATTGTCATGTGTCTACCGCTGAAATATTTTCATCGATGGAATTGACACGGGACTGCGAACCCATCACAATATCGCGCTTCCTTTCAGGGGAAGGCAGCAATGTCTGCGAAGGGGTAGTAAAACAACGCTACCCGGCAGTTGCAAATGCGCTGAATTGGTTGGCACAATACGCCTCGCCAAGGATGACTGGAACAGGTGCTTGCATATTCGCTGATTTTGATAATCAGCAGCAGGCCCGACAAGTAGTGGAAAACCTGCCCTCCAACTGGCAGGGTTTTGTGGCCAAAGGCAGTAACCGGTCGCCACTCACTGCATTAGCGTCGACATTAAATGAGTCGAATGCGACTGCAAGATGATAGAATGAGTTTTTACAGTTGGGGTATCGCCAAGCGGTAAGGCACTGGGTTTTGATCCCAGCATTCCCAGGTTCGAATCCTGGTACCCCAGCCACTTTCTTTTGTTTTTTAACAGAAACTCGGCGCCACTACCGTGACACAAAACCGACTTCTCCAGTTACAGCAACGCACTGCCGATACCCGCATGATGGTATTTACCGGCAATGCCAACCGCAAACTGGCACAGAATATTGCTAACTTCCTTAGCATCTCCATCGGCAAAGCCACCGTTGAAAAATTCAGCGATGGTGAAATCATGGTTGAGATTCTCGATAACGTCCGCGGTAAGGACGTGTTTATCGTGCAACCGACCTGCATGCCCACCAATGATAATCTGATGGAACTGATGGTCATGACCGACGCGATTCGTCGGGCATCGGCCAAACGCATCACGCTGGTTGTCCCTTATTTCGGCTATTCACGTCAGGATCGTCGACCACGTTCCGCCCGGGTGGCGATTACCGCCAAAGTCGTGGCGAATATGCTGACCGGTGTCGGTGCTGACCGTGTGTTAACTGTCGATTTGCATGCTGATCAGATTCAAGGCTTTTTCGATTGCCCGGTCGACAATGTCTATGCTTCGCCGGTGTTGCTGGGGGATATCTGGAAACATAAATATCAGGATCTGGTGGTGGTCTCGCCAGACGTCGGCGGTGTGGTCCGGGCCCGGGCACTGGCGAAACATCTGGATGTGGAACTGGCGATCATCGATAAGCGTCGTCCGCGTGCCAATGAAGCCAAGGTGATGAACATCATCGGTGATGTGAATAACCGTGTCTGCGTCCTGATCGACGATATGGTCGATACCGCCGGCACCCTCTGTGCCGCTGCGGCAGCACTGAAAGAACATGGCGCCAAAAAAGTCGTCGCTTATTCGACCCATCCGGTCTTATCTGGCGCGGCGATTGATAATATTTCCAACTCGGTTCTGGATGAAGTGGTGGTGACTGATACCATTCCATTGCAGCCCCATGCCGAGGCCTGTGAAAAAATTCGCGTGCTCAGCATTGCTGAAATGCTGGCCGAAGCGATGTACAGAATTAGTAACGAGGAGTCTGTCAGCTCCTTGTATATGGATTAGTCGGTATAATAGCCGGCTTATTACGTGCCGAACCTGGTCGCGGGGGAGGCGATTGCCGCCGTGAGGCGGTTTTTTTGATGAACTGATGTTCATACATTTTGGAGAATAAAATGGAAAACTTGTTTGAAGTACATGCCGAAGCACGTACTGATGAGGGGAAAGGTGCGAGCCGCCGCCTTCGTCATGCGGGCAAATTCCCGGCAGTGGTTTATGGGGCGGACAAAGATCCGGTTTCTATCACACTGGACCACAACCAGTTCCTGCGTCACCTGGATGAAGAAGCATTCTATGCCCACATCCTGACGCTGTCTGTGGATGGTAAAAAAGACCAGGTGGTGCTGAAAGATCTGCAACGTCACCCTGCCAACGACAACAAAATCCTGCACGCTGACTTCCTGCGTGTTGATGCCAAGCATGAAATGACCATGACCGTGCCGATTCACTTCATCGGTGAAGACGTCGCGCCAGGCGTTAAAGAAGGTGGTCAGGTTTCACACATGATGACCGAAGTTGATGTCGCCTGTCTGCCGAAAGATCTGCCTGAGTACATTGAAGCAGATATTTCCAAGCTGGGTATGGATGAGAGTATTCACCTGTCTGAACTGACTGTGCCTAAAGGTGTGAGCCTGACTGCACTGACGCATCATCAGGAAGAAGAGCTGGAAGAAGGCGAACGTTCTGCTTACGACCAGGCTGTTGCCAGCATTCATATGCCGCGCGTACAGGAAGTTGAAGAAGACGAAGACGAAGATGAAGCAACTGAAGCGTCTGCCGATGAAGAAGAAAACGGCGACGACGAAGAAGCGACTGAAGAATAATCTTTATCGTCTTGGGGAGCTGAATGGCTAGCTGGATTATCGCCGGACTGGGCAACCCCGGCTCCCAATATGATGGAACCCGGCATAATGTCGGGTTCTGGCTATTGGACCAGCTCGCTCGTGATCTTGGCACCACTTTGACGGTGCAGAAGAAGTATCATGGCGAGCTGGCTCAATGCGATCTGGGCGAGCACAAACTGTATCTGCTCAAACCCCTGACCTTTATGAATCGCAGTGGACAATCTGTCGCGCCACTGGCCAATTTTTTCAAAATTCCCCTGCAGAATATCCTGGTGATCCATGATGAACTGGATCTGGCTCCGGGCACGGTTCGCCTTAAGCGCGACGGTGGCCATGGTGGTCATAATGGCCTGAGAGATATTATTGCGCAAAGCGGGGGCAAGGATTTTCTGCGTTGCCGTCTCGGCATCGGCCATCCCGGCCATAGCAAGCTGGTATCGGATTACGTGCTGAGCAAGCCTTCACCGACCGACCGCCAGGCCATCGAGACGGCCATCGAAAACATGTTAAAAATTCTGCCGGATGTCCTGTCGGGTAACCTCGATAAGGCCATGAACTGGCTGCACTCTCAATAGGACTCGTTATGGGATTCAAATGCGGTATCGTCGGCTTACCTAATGTCGGTAAATCCACTCTGTTTAATGCTTTGACTGAAGCCGGCATTGACGCCCAGAACTATCCCTTCTGCACCATCGAGCCCAATGTCGGTATCGTGCCGGTACCGGATCCCCGGATGGATAAACTGGCCGCGATTGTCAGCCCTGAGCGGGTGATGCCGACCACGATGGAGTTTGTCGATATCGCCGGTCTGGTTGAAGGCGCCTCCAAGGGCGAAGGTCTTGGCAACAAGTTCCTCGCCAATATCCGCGAAACCGATGCGATAGCGCATGTGGTCCGCTGCTTTGAAGATGAGAATGTGGTCCATGTCGCCGGTAAGGTGTCACCACTGGATGATATCGAAGTGATTAACACTGAGCTGGCCCTGGCCGATCTGGAAAGTGTTGAAAAAGCTATCAGCAAAGCGACTCGCGATGCTAAAAGCGGTGACAAGGTCGCCAAGGCCCGGGTGGAGTTGCTGACAAGAATGCGTGATCATCTGGATAGCGGCCAACCGGTTCGGGCGATGGGGCTGGATAAAGAAGAGCTGGCTCTGGTTCGTGATTTTCAGTTACTGACCAACAAACCCACCATGTATATTGCCAATGTTTCCGAAGACGGCTTTGACAATAACCCGGCTTTGGCAGCGGTGCAGAAACTGGCAGAGCAGGAAAACGCGATTGTGGTGCCTATATGCGCTGCAATTGAGGCTGAGATTGCCGATCTGGAAGACGATGACAAAGCTGACTTCCTGGAAGAACTTGGCCAGGAAGAACCGGGTCTGAATCGTGTCATCCGCAGTGGTTATCAATTGCTTGGCCTGCACACCTACTTCACCGCGGGTGTTAAAGAAGTTCGTGCCTGGACAGTGAAACTGGGCGCTACCGCTCCGGAAGGGGCGGGTGTGATTCACACCGATTTTCAGAAAGGCTTTATCCGCGCTGAAGTGGTCAGCTATGATGATTTTGTCGCCTATAATGGTGAACAAGGTGCCAAGGATGCCGGTAAATGGCGCCTGGAAGGTAAGGAGTATGTCATCCGGGATGGCGATGTGATGCACTTCCGCTTCAACGTCTAGTTAATTTGTTACGCTAAACTGGTTTTCCCGTTTCGGGCAGGTACGCTTATGAAAAGTTTGATTTCAGCACTGCTTGTTGCGGTGTTCGGTTGGTCCTCAGCGCTGTTTGCCAGTGAGGATCTCAATCAGTGTCTGATGACACAAATGACGACAGCCGATGACACGGTGACCATTGGTGAACTGCGACAGTTCTGCGAAGGGGAGCAAAGTCAGGCGGATATTGAAGCCGCTGCGCCATCCCCGACGGAACCGGTGGATATTGAGGTCACTGAAAACGGCGTGGAAACCGATGATGAATCGGCGATTACCCGGCGTTTATTCCTGGAAAAGAAAGAAGCACGCAATCCATTCGTGCTACTGCCGCATAAACCCAACTACATCATGCTCAGTAACAATATGAGCTCGCCCAATGAAGATCCGTTCCGTGCCGCCGATCCGGATGATGATATTAACTTCCAGCCCTGGGAAACCAAGTTTCAAATCAGTCTGAAAGCCCCGGTTGTTTATGGTTTGTTTAAGAACCGTGCTGATCTCTACGTGGCCTACACCAACCGTTCTTTCTGGCAGCAGTTTAATAAGGATGGCTCGGCACCGTTCCGTGACTCCAATCATGAGCCGGAAGCCTGGCTGTCATTCCGTAACGATTATGAACTGTTTGGTGTTAAAAACTCCGTCATCCGGACCGGTATCTCACATCAGTCGAATGGTCAGTCCGGTGAATTATCGCGTAGCTGGAACCGGGTCTATGCCGATTTCATTTTTGAATATGATGATCTCTATGTCTCGTTCAAGCCCTGGTTGCGTATTAACGAAGACCGTGAGGATGATGACAATCCCGATATCGATGAATATATGGGCAACTTCGAACTGGGCGCGCTCTACAAAATGGATCAGCATAATTTTGATGTCATGCTCAGAAACAACCTGGATTTCGGCGAAAACTACGGTGCTATCCAACTGGGCTGGAGCTTCCCGCTCAGCGACCGGGTTCGAGGCTATGTGCAGTGGTTTAACGGTTACGGGGAAAGCCTGATCGATTATGATGCTCACAGTAACAGTATCGGCTTTGGTATCCAGCTCAGCGACTGGCTATAAAATTCGGTTTCAGCCTTGATATTTGCCGGTCGTTATCGTATTATGGCGCGCTTCTCATACGGCTATGTAGCTCAGTTGGTTAGAGCACATCACTCATAATGATGGGGTCGGTGGTTCGAATCCACCCATAGCCACCACTTCGTTTTTTATTCCCACCTCATCCAGTTTAAAGCCGTCAAATTTTTAGCTTAATGGCTTGTATCTGTGGTATCAGCCAGCTATCTTGATTCTCCTGTCCCGGAAAAATTGCAGGAAACCTTCAATGAAAGTGCTATTAGCTTCTGTACTCTTGTTATTCAGTCTCACAACGATGGCTGCTGATAGTTCTGAGACGGATTCGCTTATCACCGTTAAACAGATTTATAACAGTACAGAGCCCCACCCCCTCAATATTAATAAGGCTGACAAGCAGGCGCAGGAAATGTGTCGTTTACGCGGTTTTAATACCGCTGAGAGGCTGGGTGAGGAGAAGCAACTTTGTGATCGCTATACTGGCTGGTATGAGTGCTATTATCGCCGGGTCGAACAGCTTTACCAGTGCAGTAATCAGTAAACTAAAACGGCACCAGACTACTTATCTGGCTACGCCCTTTTCTGGCTATGCAATCTGCTCCACCAAACTGCTCTGATGTGCTGGCCTGCTCGGTCTGTAAAGACAAGTTGCCGCTGGAACCGAAGCCAATCCTGCAATTCAGTCAGCAAGCCCGTATCCTGATCGCCGGTCAGGCGCCTGGCCGTAAAGCGCATGACAGCGGTATACCGTTTAATGATGTCAGTGGCAACAGGTTAAGAGACTGGATGGGCATCGAGCGGGCGCAATTTTATGATGCCACACAGATCGCTATTCTGCCGATGGGTTTTTGTTTTCCTGGCTCGGGCAAAAGCGGCGATCGGCCCCCTCGGCCTGAATGTGCTGAGACCTGGCATGCAGACCTGTTGCCTCAGTTAAAACAACTGCAGTTGACGCTTGTTATCGGCCGTTATGCCATGGCCTACCATCTGCCTGATTTTAATGGCTCAGTGACCGATGCGGTCATGAATTGGCAGGCTTACTGGCCTCTTTGCCTGCCATTGCCCCATCCCAGCCCACGCAATCAGCGTTGGCTCAAGCAAAACCCCAGGTTTGAGCATGAAATCCTGCCGCTGCTCAGACAACGCGTGGCTGACATTCTTAAAAATAACTTCTGATTATTTGTCTGCGCCAGTTTGGCACGGTAAGCAAAGCTTTTGCACTGCTTCGGTTCACGGCTAAGCACTGTTAAGTCGATTAAAAACCATAAGTCATTGTTTATTAAAGATAATAAATAACTGGCATAACTATTTCATTGATTCTCCGGGGTAAATTATTTTTCCTATTTAGAAACAGGAGCCAATAATGAAAATAGTGACAGCCATTATTCGCCCTCACGCCCTGGAAATAGTGCGATCGGCCTTGCAGGAAGCCGGCGTCAACGGGATGACCGTGGGGGAAATCAGGGGTTTTGGCCGGCAGAAAGGCCATGCCGCGCTCTATCGGGGTGCGGAATATAACATTGCGTTCCAACCCAAGATTCAACTCGAGCTTGCCGTCGATGACAGTCAGGTAGACCAGGTGACCGAGATCATCACGACTCAGGCCCGGACCGGACAGGTCGGTGACGGCAAGATATTTATCGCCAGCCTGGATTCGGTAATCCGTATCCGGACTGGTGAAACCGGTGTTGAAGCCATTTAAGGGAGTTAGCAATGGATACGATGGTAATTGAAGTAAGTTACGCGCTGGATACGTTTTATTTCCTGATGTGTACGGCATTAGTCATGTGGATGGCCGCCGGGTTTGCAATGCTGGAATCCGGTCTGGTCCGTGGTAAAAATACGGTTGAGATTCTCAACAAGAATGCGCTGCTGTATGGCGTGGCCTGTATAGTCTATCTATTGGTGGGCTATAACGTCATGTATCCGGGCGATCCGGTCAGTTCATTTATTCCGGGCATCGATTTTCTGCTGGGCAGCGATAATACCGTTGATGCTGTGACGGCGGGGGGTGAGGGTGCCCCCTACTACTCAAGTATGGCCGACTTTATCTTCCAGGCAGTGTTTGCCGCAGCGACGATGTCGATTGTTTCCGGTGCCGTAGCAGAAAGAATGCGTTTGTGGCCATTCCTGATTTTCGCGGTGTTTATGGTCGGTTTTATCTATCCGGTAGAAGGTTACTGGAAATGGGGCGGTGGTTTTCTGGATCAACTGGGCTTCCAGGACTTTGCCGGTTCCGTTGTGGTGCATATGGCCGGTGCTGCTGCTGCCCTGGCTGCTGTGTTGATTATCGGTCCGCGTAAAGGTAAATACGGCAAAAACGGCGAAGTGCATGCGATTCCGGGTGCCAACCTGCCGCTGGCCACATTGGGTATGTTTATCCTTTGGATGGGCTGGTTTGGCTTCAATGGTGGTTCCGAACTCAAAATCGCCAATGTCGATGAAGCCAATGCGGTGGCGAAAATTTTCGTTAACACCAACGCCGCAGCGGCAGCAGGTATGGTCGCTGCCGCACTGCTGTCGCGCTTTATGTTCGGCAAGACCGATCTGACCATGACCATCAACGGTGCGCTGGCGGGACTGGTAGCGATTACCGCTGAACCACTCATGCCAGGTGCCGGCGTGGCTTCCTTGATTGGTTTAGGTGGTGGCCTGATTGTGGTGTTATCCGTGATCGGACTGGATAAACTCAAGATCGACGATCCGGTCGGTGCGATTTCGGTGCATGGCACGGCCGGTATCTGGGGCATCTTTGCGGTGCTGTTTACCAATCCTGCAGCGACTTTCACCGGTCAGTTGATTGGAACCCTGGCGACGTTCGCCTGGATGTTCGGTGCTTCCTTTATCGTACTGTCGGTTATTAACAAAATCATCAAGCTGCGCGTCAGTGAGGAAGAGGAAATGGAAGGCATGGATATTCACGAATGTGGTATGACAGCCTATCCCGAGTTCACCCCTGATAAGTAAAATTCAGAGGTTCACTACAGAAAACGCCGGCTAATGCCGGCGTTTTTTTGGGATCTAAGTTCAGCCTGTCATTATAGTATCAAGTTCATCCAGACAGTTGCTCTCCTAGCTTGGGCGGCTCGATAAAATGCTATCGTTTATGTCCGTGTTAATTGCCACTTGGGCCGGAAGGGGTGATAGCAATAAACCATCATCAACAGGGCAAGCACAGCGCTGACGGCGTTGAGACGGGTGGGCTGTACCTGACGGTTTGCAAAAGCTTCCTGCTTCAATGCCTGTGACAGGGCGGCATCCTCCTGAAGATGGTGATAGTCCATTTTTGCCTGTTCGCCGATTTTTTTCAGGTAGTCTTCACGAACATTGGATAAATGCTCGGTACCGACAACCTTGGCTGTTCCCCATGGGCCATTACGTGGAATATAGCCTTCAACTTTGCTGGGATCAGCCGGTAAGCCAAATCGGCTGGCATGCGGTACGTCCTCCGCAGTATAAAAACCGATCTGTTTACCCTCTTCATCAAATTTGGGGATTTTACTCTTATTGTGCTGACCGACACCGACGATAAGACCACTGCGCCACTCTGTCGGTTTGTCCTGTAACAGTTCCAGATAACTATAGTCAGGCGCATAACGCGGATTAACCGGTGGCGCTTCATGACCATCGGTAAAAAACACCAGTTTATTGCCTTTCAATACGTTGCCCTGCATCAGTTCCAGCGCGTTGTAGAGTGCCTGGCTGATATTGCTGTCGGCGACCCAGGCCATACGCCAATCGAGTTCAGTGATGCTGGCTTCCAGCACCGGATAATCCAGACAAACATCTATCGGCGAATACAGCAGGGCTGGACTACGTTCAGTGAAAACGCCAAGCCCGACTTTTGAGCCACAGGGTAAACTCCGGGCGACCGCCAGCATTGCCGCTTTACTGCGTTCCAACCGGCTGATAGCGCCACCGTCCGCATCGCTGTAATCCTGCACATTCATACTGCGGGTAATGTCGAGCATAAACACGTAGTCATAGGTTTTCACCGGAAACGGCAATGGCGGCAGTAATAGTGCGAACAGGGTAAACAGGGCGGCGGCGATGAGACTGATGAGACGGGGCATGATGAGTTCCTAAGGCAGACCCAGCGGAAAACCGGGCATGGCTGACCAGAGTTCTTCTGAGGCCTCTTCGGCCGCCCCGGATTCCTGTAAATCACCCAGCGGTAAGTCTCGCGACAAGCGTTGTGCCGCTTCCAGATTGTATTTGGCTGCCCAGAAGTCCGGATCCTGTTTCAGCGCGGTCCGGAATAAATCCTTGGCCACATCGGCCAGGGCAGTGGCTCTGTCTATCCCCATTTGCTCGGCCACTTCGATGGCTTGCTCCAGGTAGAGGTTGCCCATATTGTAGTGGATGACTTTGACAAAATCGGATGCGACCACACGCTCTGCTCTGCCATAGGCATCGACGGCTTGTTCGAACAGGCCCTGCTGATGCAGATGCCAGGCATAGGCGAACTGATTTTCGGGCTGGCTCAGATCCACCTCATCGGTGTCGATAAAGCGACCGGTCTTGAGTTGTTGCAGGGTCTGGTTAATCCCGCTCAGCCGTTGCCGTTCGACCAGTGTCATGGTGAGCAGTACCAGCAATGTCAAAAGCACAATAATTAGCAGGGAGCGTAGGTAGGCACGCCGCAGAATCATAATTTTTTCTCCAGCAGTTTGACCACAATCAGCAACAGCATGGCCAGCAGCGCCAGGCTGTATAGCCAGACTGAGAGGCTCTGTCGCGGAATTTTTTCTTCGTAGATAAGAGGCAAGCTTTCCAACTCATCCAATTCCGCGATAGAGGCTTGCAGGGACTCAACGGTGTCGACTTCATAGGCATGGTAGGGCACGGATAAAGTGTTAAAAAACTTGTGCAGGTGACGCTCGGGCATGACCCGCGGATTATCGTCCTGCGGCGTACCCGGCTCACTGTAGATGCCGAGTCCGTTCTCGGTACGCAAGAAAAACCAGTAGAGGCTGACGCGGTAACGTTCGAACCATTCACGCAAGGTCTTCTGCGCCCGGTGATCAAGTGAAGCGGCTCCATCAGAGACCAGCACAATGACGCGGGAGCCAGTATGAGGCTGATCTTTGAAATAACGCAGCCCCATCCCCAGTCCCTTGGCGACATTGGTGAAAGCCAGCCCCGGTGTTTCCATGCTATTAATGGCAGCCTGAATCGCAGACTTGTGCTCGGTCAGCGGGCTGACATAAAACGGTTGGGTACTGAAACCGGCAACACCGAACAAGTCATGCGGTCGATTACTGACAAACTCAGACAGCAGTCGCCGTGCTGCCTGTGCTTTGGATTGTTCATTTTCATCCGGAGTTTGGCCGCCAAAGGTTTCATTCATACTGGCACTGCGATCCAGAACAAATACAATATGGGCACCACTGCCGGTGCGGGTGACGGTCTGCTCCAGGATATGTAGTCCGGCGATGCCGACAATGAGGCTGGCGATGCTGATGACGGCGGTCGCCAGAATTAAGCGATTCAGCCAGACAGTGACCGGATTGAGCGCGACAAGTTGAGCACTGGCACAGGCACGTCGCTCAAACAGGCTGGATGCGAAAGGCAGCAGACACAAGGGTAACAGCAGCAACAGCCAGGGATGGGAGAACGCCAGACTCATTTAATGGCATTGACCTTATCTGCCGCCGCCATCTGCTGACATAAATTGAGACCGTACTGAATCAGTGACTGATCAGGCTGTTTGTTCATAAAGAAGACATTTCTGGACTGATAAAAAAAATGGCTGAGTTCTTCACTCAGGCCTCGGAACTGGGGATGCTTTGCCAGGAAATCATCCAGTTGATCGGCAAAGACTGTTGTCCGCGCGCGCTGGTTAACTGCCTGATGCACCGCCTGCAGACAGGCAAGATAATCATCGGTGGTTTTCAGACCGCCACGTTTTCTCCGACGAATCTCTCTGGCAGCATGGGTGAAGGGTGATTGCCCCAGCTTGGGCAACAGGCCATTCAGCCATAACAGGGCAAAGAGGACCAGCACAACAGCGGCTGCCAGCAGGGCAGAACGCTGTTCCAGTTGATTCAGAGAAAAGGTGCCGGGAGCAATAGCTGCTTTCATGAATGCCGCGACATCATTGTTATTGCCAACGCCGCTGGGTGTGATTTCCTTGATGGGCGACATGGTGAAGTCCCAGTCAGGCAGGCGCAGTTGGAAGCGCTGGTCATCGGCGGAAAAATCGAGTGCAATGGCAGGGATGTTGCGTGGTCTGACATCCAGCGGTGCGTAGAAGGTCTGATATTGGAGGTCGATGAGATAACGAATAGTGTCATCAGATTCTCTGGTCGATACCGACACGTCGCGGAGTTCCAGCCAGTATTTTATTTCACCAGCTTGGGGCAGAGAGGATTGAATCAGGCTGAATGGCGCTTTCACTTCAATCAGATAACGGTGATGAATGATATCGCCGACCATGACGCCATAGTTTCTGCCCTGATCCATTTGCAGAATTCTGGCAGTGATATTTGCCTGCTCAGCCTGAACACCGCCAGCGCCGACCAGCCAGATAAGAAACAAACTCATTAACCAACGACCATTCATTCTGCTGCCTCAGGACTGTGCTGCAAAAAAATGAGTCATTTGTGTGGCCTGATAATCATCCAGCAGCCAGAAAGGCCGCTGACTAAAGGCTCGGCACAGGGTATTGAGGTATTGCTGACGTTCCTGATAGCGTTGCCTGATGAGACGACGCTGACTTGGTGTCACAAAGATCAGTGTGCTTTTACCTGTTTCCAGATCGGTCATTTCGACAAAACGCCACAGGGGGTAATCGTTATATTCCTGCCTCAGCCAGCTGATCACAGGCACCACGGTATGCGCTGACAGTGCGGTCAAGATGGCATGTAGTTGCTGCTCAGGCCAGTGAAAATCAGAGATAAGAAAGATTAAGGCTGGCCGGGTCGGCAGAATTCGATGAATTTCCATATAAGCATCGGCCCGGTTATGCTCAGGTTCGATGACAGCAAATGCGGACTGCAGGGAGTCGGAATCTGTTAGAGGCTGAAGCTCGTCAGTCAGCAGATAAGCCGACATCTGATCGCCAGCGGCCGTTACAGACTGGCTGATGCTGTCGAACAGTTTGCATACCATGCTCACTTTATTGGCGTAAATCATGGATGAGGAACCATCAATCAGCACCAGCACATCCAGTTTGCTGCGTTGTCGGTAGCTTCTGACCTGCAGGTTTTCAAACGGGTCAGTCAGACTGGCATTGAGATCAATACGGGCAGGTTCCGGCTCATCAAGAAAATGGGTTTTACGGTAGAAATCCGAGCCGGGCCCGCGCTGACGACTTTTATGGCCACCGGGCATCAGGCTGCTGACCATGACGGCGGTTTTGTAGTCGAATACCTGGCTCATGGTGAGGCAACCGTATCGAGCGCTGTCTCAATCAGCGTATCCACAATCTGATCCCGGTTATAGTCATAGACCGGATTCAGGAATAGCCGGTGTTTCGCGACCTGTTTGATAATCACATGAAAGTCTTCAGGGATGATCGCTTCGCGTTGATTCAGCCAGGCATTCACGCGTGCGCCGCGGGCCAGATAGCTGATACCGCGGGGACCCATACCGCCCTTGATCAATTTGCTGACATCGACATCTGATATCTGTATGGCATATTCGTCAGGATCGCGCAGCGCCCGGCACAGGTGAAAACCATAATCCTGCAGTGCCGCGCTGGCTTTGACCTGTTGCTGTATCTGTACTGCAATGTCATTGAGATGCTGATAGGGGAGAATGGATTTTTCCGCGCTATCGACCAGTTTTTCTGCATCATGAAAACGGGGGTTGAACATCAGGTCCTTTAATTGCGCTTCTGCTTTTGGCTGTTCCACATGCAGTTCCATCATAAAGCGGTCACGGGCCGCAGCTGGCAGTTCGAAGGTTTCATCTTTTTCAATACGATTGCGATCAGCGAATACCTGCAGATGGGGGAAATAATGTGTCTGGTTAAAGGCATGCACACTTCTCTCGGCCATAATGCGTAACAACAGGGAGTGAACTTGAGGCCTTGCACGGTTAATCTCATTGAAAAAGAAAATCGATAAGGCATCACCATGTTTCAACACCGGTCCGGGACTGACGCCGGGTTTGCCGTTTTCAGTGATGTAGGTGTAATAAACCAGGTCATGGGGCATCAGGTCGATGGTGCCCTCAATACGTTCAAAATTGCCGCCCAGGGTCTCGGCCACTGTTTTCAGCAGGGTCGTTTTACCGACACCGACATCACCTTCCAGCAGAACATGACCCCGGGACAATGTGGCGATCATCATCTGTCTGACGATAGTTTCCTGGCCCAGAATTGTCTGGTTGATGCTTTGTTCCGTTTTCCGGATCAGATCATGCCAGTCTGTCAGGGAAGGCATGTTTGCATTGGCGGATTGGTTCATAGCGCTTTACCGGCATTAGAAAAAGAAAGACCGGCCTGTAAGAGGCCGGTCATCTGGGTAAGTGAATAGATTAATATTCCCAATTACCTGTTTTTTTGAAGTTCGCAACGCGTTCTGCATTACGTTTTTCCATCGCATTCAGCGCTTCCTGCTGTTTATTAAGCTCTTTTTCACTGTGCTTGGGATCGTATTTACTGCCTTTGATTTTTTCAGGGAAACCAGGCTTGGCCTCCCAGCAGTTGCCGGGATCTTTACAGTTGGTTCCATCATAAGCCATCACAGCGGTACCGCCTGACAGCATCATCAGAGCAGAACATGTGACTGCGATTGTTTTAAGTTTCATTTTTTCTCTCCTTTTATTGCGACGACATAATGAATTGATGTGTTATCGGGGTGATAACACATCACCCATTAATGGTTTGAAGTTATTTCTTAAAGTTTTTCAGTGCTTCTTTGTAATCTTCAGGGACTGGCGCCGGGGTGAAGTCGGCTTTCTCTTCTTCAGTCAACCATTCGGCTTTTTCAGGGTCGCCCCAGTAAACACTGCGAATCCAGGCCATTATCTGCAGCATTTCATCAATGGTGAGGTTGTTGTATTGCGGCCCCATCATGCTGCGGGCCCCGCCATAGATAGTTTCAAACAGGCCCTTGTCGGTGGCATTCTTGGGGTAGGTGTAATAGTCATCACCCAAAGCCGGGCCCAGTTTGCCTTCAGCATGATGGCCGTGACAGCCTGAACAGGCGGTCATAAACAGGCTTTCGCCTGTATGAATGGCTTCCTCATCGGTGTTGTAGAGGTTCTCACCGGTATTTTTAAAGTGTTTAACCGCTTCAGTCTTTTCACCTTTTTTACCGAATGAGAAGTCCAGTACCTCACCGGTGATGGTGTTACGGAACATGAGTTCAGACTGTGCGACCGGAATCAGCGACACAGTGACCACTGAAGCCAGTAAAAAAAAGAGAGTGCCGCGGTTTTTTTTCGGTAAGCGAGTTGTATCAGTCATTGTTTTAAATCTTTCCTGTTGTGAGCCCAGCCTTAAAGAAGGGGAACGCCTTCCTGTTTAAGAACGGCTTTTATTTTTGAGTCAGCCTCTTGCAGGGCGGTGTTAATTTCGGTCAGCAAACCTTTATCTTCACTACGCACAGCAACAGACTGTTCGTAGTGCTGGAGAACCCCTTCACCGTCCCCGGTCCGGGCGACTTCCTCAGAAACTACCATTTTCAGTGGCACTGAAGCTGATTGAACATAACGTGCTGCTTCCGGTGCCCAGATGTGAGCAAGGTCTGCTTTGCCGGAGCTAACTTCAGCAATCAATACGTCAGGGGCGTAGCGAACATACTGGTTGCGTCTGGACTTGAAGCCGATGAGTGACATCATGTAGTTGAAATTGCCTTCGTATTTATCGATTTCACGCAGCATGACTTCGGAGGGACTGCCCGGCACGATGGCGAATTTGCTCATGGGCTGGAGATCTTCGCTTTGCCAGGTTTTGATATCCAGATCTTTGTCGGCGGGATAAATGAATGCGTAGCCGGATTTGTAATAGGGTTTGCTGGTTGCAACACGCGGATCACCCTTATCCACACCCATCACGACATCACATTCATTTTTGAGCAGCTTTTCGGTGACCAGGAAGATGGCGGCTTTATCAGACCAGACCATTTCCAGATCACGATCCATTTCTTCAGCGAGGATGGCCGCCAGCCTGTTTTCGAAACCTTCACCACTTTTGCTGGAATAAGGCATTTCATCCGCTGCGGCGCAGACGCGAAGTGTCTCGCTGTTGGCACTGGCGGTATGGCTGAGCATCATGCCGCTGCCGATCAGTAAGCTGAAGAGCGTTTTGAATGCTTTGCTGCTTTGAATGTTCATTTTCATGGTGCTTTACCCTTTGATGGAAGGCCGGCAGCCAGATGACTGCCGACCGGGTTTTATAACGATTAAGCTTTCAGTCAATGCGGTAAGCTATGCTTACATTTCGTATTCACCGACACTCAGATCGTCATAGGGGCTCTTACCATCAATTGCAAAGACCATGACGCCACCACCCATCTGGGTGTTTTTCGCCAGTTCTTTAAAGGCGCCGACAGCACCCAGACCGGCAGAGGGGTCATTCAGGTCAAACACCAGACCGACAGCTGGCCAGCCACCGACACCATAGTTGATAGCCACATATTGTGTACCGTCATGCGTGTAGGTCATCGGGTGACCGATAGCGCCGGAAGGCAGTTTGAATTTCCACAGCAGTTCACCGTTGTCAGCATCACGTGCTTTGATGAAGCCATCGAGAGTGCCGTAGAAAACCAGGCCGCCTTTGGTTGCCATGGTGCCGCCCCAGACGGAGAATTTCTCCATTTTTTCCCAGGCAAAGTCACCGGTAATGGCGTTATAGGCCTTAACCTGGCCAGAGCCGATACCATTCTGGCGGTCACCTTTAGGTCCGGGGTAAGACCAGACGTTGGCACCGACGAAGAACTGACCGGCGCGGTATGGCAGCATGAATGGCTCCCAATCCATGCAGAGATGGTTCAGGCCGAGGTAGAACAGTTCACGCTCCGGATCATAGGAGTCGAAGCCCTGGTTGTGGAAACCCATGGCTGACGGGCAGATGTCACGTGAACGATGGCCCATGCGGGTGCTGTATTCAGGATCACGAATCGGCAGACCGGTTTCCAGATCCACTTTTTTCACCCAGTTAGCGGTGTCATCCATCTTGTTCGCAGACACCAGGTCACCGGTTTCCCGATCCAGGGTGTAAACAATCCCGTTACGGTCAGGGTGAGTCAGCAGCTTGCGCATTTTGCCATTTTTGTCTTTCTGTTCAGAAAGCATCATGACGTTAACGCCAGCGTAATCCCACTCGTCGTGAGGGGTTTTCTGATAACCGAACTTGGCCAGACCGGTGTCCAGATCACGACCCCAGATGGTCATGGTCCATTTGTTATCCCCCGGGCGCATGGTTTCATTCCAGGGGGCCGGATTGCCTGAACCATAGTAGAACATGTTCAGATCAGGGTCATAGGCATACCAGCCCCAGTTAGTACCACCACCGATTTTCCAGGCATTGTCTTCCCAGGTTTTGGTACCCAGATTTTTCTGGCCGTAGTGCGGGTTTTCGCTGTTAAAGCTCTTATGCAGACCGATGTCGCTGTCTGGACCGGTTGCATACCAGCGCCATGCCATTTCACCGGTGTGAATATCATAGGCGGTCACATAACCACGCACACCAAGCTCGGCACCGGAGGAACCCTGAATCACCAGGTCTTTGGCAACAAATGGGGCAGCTGTTTCAGTCTGACCGACACTGATGTCAGCATTTTCCACTTTCCAGTGAACTTCACCGGTTTCGGCATTCAGTGCAACAACATGTCCATCCAACTGACTTTTAACGATCATGGCCGGTGTTTTGTCATCACCGGGCCAGTAGGCCAGGCCACGGTTAACAACGTCACAGCAGGCGACAGCGCGGGCGGCCGGATCCTGTTTCGGTTTGTGTTCCCACTTGATCACACCCGGTTCATCCAGATCGACAGCAAATGTGTTATTCGGGAACGGGGTGTGAATGTACATGGTTCCGTCCACAACCAGCGGCGCGCCCTCATGACCATTCAGAACACCGGTTGAGAACGACCAGGATGGCCGCAGACGGTTGACGTTCTTTTTGTTGATCTGGGTTTGTGTACTGTAGTGGGTCCCTGAGAAGTCTTTACCCTGCATGACCCAGTTTTCGTTGTTCTGCTGCAGTTCGACCAGTTTCTGGTTTGCCATAGCAGCACCGGACACAAGGCCCAGGGCTGATGAAACAGCAAGTGCAGTACCGAGTCTGGACCATCGGTTCAGATGCGTTTCTCTCATATATCCTCCTATTTGTTTTGAGTGTCAGCTGAGGCTGACTTTGTGGTGCAGCACCAATTACCGAAAACGGTGCTAAAGCACAGCATCCATAGTGCTTTTTTTTGAACAGGACGGGATAGAGAGCGGGGCCCGAAAGCTTAAGGGAAGTTATCCCAAGATGGTGGATGAATGGAGGGTCTCGGCTTTATAGCGAGCGGCCGGCATCGTCCGGCTGAGTCTCTGAAAGGTAGCGGACGATGCCGAGAAGTGATCAAACGGGAGGCGTCTGTAAGACACCGGTTTTTTGGGCCAGAAAGATAATCTCAGCCAGATTGCTGGTACCGAGCTTACGCATCATATTTGTTTTGTAATTGGAGACGGTCTTGGGTGCCAGGGCCAGGCTGCCAGCCATTTCATTAATGCTCCGGCCTTCAGCCACCATTCTGAACACGGCGAACTCCTGATGGGAAAGGGCATCCAGTTTGTGATCGGCATGAACCAGCTTATCCATCGCGATGGCCCGCGCTATTTCGGTACTGAGGTAGTGACCTTTATTGATAATGGTTCTGACAGCCTCAATCAGTACGGATGAAGAGCAGGATTTGGTGATATAACCTCGAGCCCCCATATCCATCGCACGCATCGCCAGGGTGGAGTCGTCATGCATGGTGCACACCAGAATCCTTGCTTTAGGATTGCGGGCCGTGATGCGTCGGATACATTCAAGACCGCCGGCTCCCGGCATGCTGATATCAATAATACAGATATCAGGATTGAGATTAATATATTGCCGATATCCTTCCTCAGAGTTGCTGGCCTGAGCCACGACGTCGAAACCGGCTGAATTCAGCAGTTGCTGATAGCCCTCTCTGAGGATGGTGTGATCATCAATAAGAAGAACAGTGGTAGCTTGCATAAGTGATATTCATTTATTTAAGTGGTTGATAAGGCAGCTTCAACTGCAACCTGGTCCCTGAAGGCTTTGTTGCAGAAAGCTGACAGCGGCCGCCGAGTGATTGTGCGCGTTCGCGAACCGCAAGCAGACCCAGTCCCCGGTCAGCAAAATCAGCAGGCAGCCCTTTGCCATTGTCTTCCAGCACCAGCTGCAGTTGATGATGGCCAAATTCCCGAAACTGACAGATATCGACCGTGACCATATTGGCTTCTGCATGACGCCGGATATTGCTCAGGCCTTCCTGTAGACCCCGGTAAAGTGCGAACGCAACGTCGTTTCCGAGCTCATTGTCTTTCAGTTCGATTCGTGTATCGACACGGATAGGTGGGTTTGCGCCTTGCCAGTCGTGCAGTAACTCGTGAACAGCACCGGACAGTCCAATACTGTCCAGATTCGGTGGTTTCAGTTGCCGAAGCTTCTGGCGGGTGATCGAACGCAAGTGGTCAGTACTGTCGATAACGGAACTGAGACAGGCTTTCAGTTGTGTGTCCTGAGACAGGTTCAAGGCCACAGTCAGATTGGCATCCATTGCCGCCAGGTGCTGGCCGAAAACATCGTGCAGTTCGGTGGCAAGGTGCTTTCGTTCTGATTCCCGCACTTCAATCAAATGTTTAAGCAGAGCCTGATTCTCTCTGAGGAGCTGACGGATATTGTCATTATTCGCTTGCAGCTTTGCCTGCATTGCCAGGTTATTACTGAGGCTGTATTTCAAGGCCCGGAGTCGACGAATGCTGAACCATATCAGGCCGAGACAAGCCGCCAGCAATACAAAAACGATCTCATCCAACTGATAGATTTCACCGAGTGCGGTCCAGTCAATATAACGTTCTGCCAGATCTAAATGGGCTGCCAGAAGATAGGTTGAGAGGGTTAAAAATGCTACCCAGAGTAAATCCCCGATAGTCTGGCGAGCATCATGCAGTTTGCTAACGGAATGGGGAGGGTCCCTGGGAGGGAGGCTCGCAGTCATGGCATTTCCATTTGTAAGAAAACCGAGAGTATTCACCACCTGACAACGTCTATACAGGGGGGAAATGCACAATGGGAGCAATTCATAGCGCTAAAAATGAGACTGTCACGGCGATATCCGCGCTGTTGTCTCTAACGCCCTGAGACAGGGGCTGAGTAGGATGTTCCGACACATCAGAAAAGCAGGAAAAATTATGAAAATATTGTCAGTGTTGCTGTTTTGCGTGTCGGTCACAACAGCCGCTTTTGCTCAACAAGCTACCGACTTCTATGAAGAACTGCAGTTTCTCAAAACCTTTGCCGGCCAGAGTGCCGAATTTGTCAAAACCGAACTGGGAGAGCCCGTCTCCGTAGTACAGCGTGAAAATCAAGGTGGCACAGTCGAGTTCTGGATTTATCAGGACAGAGTCCGGCAGGGCACATCAGACAAGGTTTACCGTTACACCCAAATTGGCATTGCCAATGGCTTTGTGGAAACACTGGGTCATACCAATCGTGATATCAAGAGTCAGTAATTAATGAGGAACAATATGAAACAATGGGCAAGCCTGCTGCTGGCAGGGCACTTCCTGCTGCCGAATCTGGCTATGGCACACGGTCCGACACCACAGAAAATCGATGAAAAAGTGGTGATCGCAGCACCGGTTGATGAAGTCTGGCAACAAGTCAGTGATTTCAGCGCGATCGCTGACTGGCATCCGATGGTAGAAAAAGTCCAGGTGCCAGAAGCAGGCACGCGGGTGCTGACCCTGAAAGGCAAAGGTAATATCACTGAAAGCCTGGACGATATGAATGCCGAAGAGCACACCATGAGCTACCGACTTTATCAAGAAGACATTACGGTCTTACCGGTCAGTTTCTACAGTGTATCGATTGAACTGGAGGCAGTTGATGCCGGCACTGAAATGAGCTGGAAAGGTCGTTTTTACCGGGCTGATACCGGTAATTTTCCTCCTGAACATTACAATGATGCTGCTGCAGTGTCGGCGATGAGCGAGTTTGCCAATAGCGGAATGGCGGCATTGAAACAACAATTGCAAGGCCGGGAATAGATGAAACTGAAGCGCAGCTATTTGCTCCTGCTGTCATTGCTGGTCTCTGGCGCCGGGACAGCAGAGCGCGCTTTTCTCACTCATCAGGCTGCTGATAGCGTATCAGTGATTGATTTAGAGACCATGGAAAGACTTGCCGAGCTTGAGATTGCGGCCGCCCCTGTCGGTGTTGCGATCGATAATCTCGGTAAACGCTTTTATGTGACTCATCCGGAAAAAGGGCTAATCAGCGTCATAGACAGTGAAAGCTATAACAAAGTCGGTGAAATTCGAACCGGAGGCCAACCTTTTGGCATCGTGGTCGATTCTGCAGACAAACATCAGGTCTTTGTGGCTGACTGGGAACGTAATGCGCTGCTGGTAGTCAACCCTGAATCGATGCTGGTGGTCGATTTGCTTGCCGTCGGTAAAAATCCGGCCGGCCTGACACTTGATAGTGAGCGCCGACGGATTTATGTTGCTAATCGTGAAAGCAACAGTCTGACCGTGCTTGATGCCGATACGCCCGATCTCTATGCCGAGGTGGAAACAGGCAAAGCGCCTTATGCTGTCTCTATTAGTGCCGATGGCAAACGGGTCTTCGTGACCGGCATTCAGGACGACAGTCTGACCGTGATTGACAGTCAGGATTATTCAGTTACTGCCAGACTGGAGGCAGGCGATAAGCCTTACGGTGTCGCTACCACGCCTGACAACAGGTATGTGCTTGTCGCCAATCAGGGGAGTAATGATCTGTGGGTTTACGATCAGCAGACCCTGGAAAAACTGGTTGAAATCCCGGTCGGAGAAATGCCGGAGAGCGTTGCGGTTTCTGCAGATGGTGCTTATGCCTATGTCACTAACTGGTTCAGTAATGATTTGTCAGTGATTGAGCTCGCGACACACAGAGAAATAAAGCGTTTGCCAGTCGCTGAGTCACCCCGGAGTCTGGGCCGTTTTATTGCGGACTAGTCTGGGGTGAACTCACTGAGCAGCGTTTCGATAACGCTATATCGTTGCAGTAGGCCATTGATGCCGGCAGATGCGGCATCGCGCTGTCCTTCCTGATACTGATAGCGCAGGCTGTTGGCTTCATGATAAAGCTCGGTATAGGCGGCGCGGATGTTTTCCAGCCACTCAGTAGTGAATAAATCCTGTTTTTTGGCCTGTTCCACCCAGTGCATAAAGTGGCTTTTCTTGTGATTCATCAGGGGCCAGTGCCGGATCTGGTCGGGGCTGGTCTGCAGGTTATGCACCACGCCATCGAGCCAGTGCCTTGCCTGCAAGTGCATCATATGCGCGATAGTCTGTTCGGCATCCAGATTTTTTGTAGCATGAGCCAGCCAGGCTGGGTTGGGCTGATAACTGGCAAGCCAGTCACGGCATTCTTCTGAAGCCATTGGCTTGGCGATGATATAACCCTGGGCCATATCGCAGCCCATGCTCATCAGCATCAGTCCATGTTCAACCGTTTCCACCCCCTCAGCAATGACCTGATGATGGAAGGCATCCGTCAGGCCGATAACGCCGTCGATAATGGTGAAGTCATTGGGATCATCAATCAGATCCTGAACAAAGCTTTGGTCAATTTTTACCACGTCGACCGGTAGGTGGCGTAGATGCGTCAGCGAAGAATAGCCGGTACCAAAGTCATCCAGAGCGATACGAATACCCAGCGAACTGCGACAGGTGTTGATAATGCTGGAGATATGATTGATATCACTGAGTACGCTGCTTTCCAGAATTTCCAGCTGCAGTAATTTCGACGGCACCTTGGGGTGTCGGCCCAGAATTCTGTCCAGCTGATCAAAAAAGCCTTCCCATTGTAGATGGTGCGAAGAAATATTGACGCTGATTTCCTGCCTTATACCGAGATTGAGCCAGAGTTCAATTTGTCGCACTGTATGCTCCAGAACCCAGTTACCGACATGAATTTCCAGTTCGGTTCCCTGGATCACGGGCAGAAAACGGCCAGGAGAAATCAAACCATGTTCCGGATGTTGCCAGCGGATCAACGCTTCCAGACCAATAACTTCGCCGGTGCGCATATTGACCTTGGGCTGATAATTCAGCACCAGCTGATCGGCCCGCAGCGCTTCCTCAATGGCACGGAACTGGTTTTGCTGCTGGCTGATCTGCTGATCATGCATGGCATCAAAAAAGTGATGTCTTCCCCGGCCGGCAAGCTTGGCCTGATACATCGCCTGGTCAGCATGGCGTAACAGCGTGTCGGCATCTGCCTGATCCAGCGGATAAAGGGTAATACCCAGACTGGCACTCAGTGAAATATTGTCACCATCAAGCACGTAAGGCAGTTCAATTGAATGCCGGATGCGTTTGATCAGTCGTTCGCAGTGATCAATCGAGCTGATGTCATTCAGCAGCAACACGAACTCATCCCCTCCCAGTCTGGAGGCGGTATCATCCTGACGGATGCTGGCCTTGATCCGTTGTGCGACCTCAATCAGCAGTTGATCGCCGGTATCATGGCCATAGCGGTCATTGACCGGTTTGAAACCATCGAGATCAAGGAATACCACGGCCAGCAGACTGTGATGACGGTTACTGTGCGCAATCGCCTGTTTGAAGCGATCAGCAAACAGACTGCGGTTGGGCAACTGAGTCAGCATGTCGTAGTGGGCCATCATTTCCAGCGCCTGTTGCTGTTCCTTGCTCTGGGTAATATCGGAGAACAGGCCCAGATAGTTGACGGTTTCACCATGCTCATCGACCAGCGCCGAGATGGTCAGTAGTTCGGCATAGAGTTCGCCATTTTTCCGGCGGTTCCAGATTTCTCCCTGCCACAAGCCCTGCTCTTGCAGACTGTTCCACATTTCCTGATAGAACAGCCGGCTATGCCTTTCTGAACGCAGAATAGAAGGGTTTTTACCTATAACTTCTTCACGACTATAGCCGGTAATTTCGGAGAAGGCAGGGTTCACATCGACGATATGTCCTTCTGCATCAGTGACGAGAATACCTTCATGAGCCTGATTAAATACACGCCCAGACATTTTGAGCCTTTCTTCGGCTTTTTTACGATCAGAAATGTCGTAAAGAATGACTATCTGGGTGCTGTTGTTACCATGCTGGACCTCGGTGGCACTGGCCAATACGTGGCGTAACCGACGATCTTTGCAATAAATATCTACTTCTATGGCGTCTAACTGATCACCACTGCCCTGTTGTTTTTGCAGATAGCGTTGCCAGCGCTGTTTCACTTGCTCCCGGTAGGCAGGATCAGGATAAGCTTGTGGCCACCAAGCGGTCAGCGTCGGGATATCTTCTAATGTGTAGCCGAAAGTATCTATAAAAGCGCGGTTCAGATAGATGAGCTTGTTGTCGCCATCATTGAGTGCGTGTGGGATGGGAGAGGCATCGATAATCGCGCGTAGCTGACTTTCACTCTTCTCTAATGCTGTTTTTGACTGGCGCAAGCGGAAGACCCAGTAGGCGACAGGTAACAGTAACAAGACAATCACTAAGACGGTGCGTCGAATGGTTTCTGCGCTGATACCACTGGTCAGCTGTAGTCCCATCCACTTGTTTTCAATTTCCTGGCGCTGGGTTTCGTTCAGGTTATTGAGGGCTTTATTGATGATGCTGAATAACTCTGACCGGTTTTCTACAACACCGATACGGTAGGCAGTGTCCAGACTGGTTTGTCCGGCGAACTGCAGGTTGAGCAAATCGTGTTCTTTGATGGCGTAATTGGCATAAGCGGCATCGCCGATATAAGCATCGGCTTCGCCAGTCGAAACCAGTTCCAGTGCCTGGTGCGTCGTTTCAGCGGTCAGCAGCGTGATATCAGGATAGTCATTTTGCAGAAATTCATGGGTGAAGTAACCTTTCTCGACCGCAATGGTCTTACCTTTGAGGTTATCCAGAGAGCCGATATAACCGTGCCGGTTGGCATTGACGATGACAATCGGATTACTGACATAGGGCATGGTGAAGTCGAGGTATTCATCCCGTTCTTCATTCATATTCAGGCAGGACAGCATATCCAACTCGCCGTTTTTGGCCATGGCAATAATTTCATGCCATGGCTTGTCAGCAATAATCTCGAAACTGACTCCCAGTTCGGATTCCAGCAGCTTTAGATATTCAGCGGCGAGGCCGACATAGTTACCTTGATCATCAATCCATTCATAGGGTGCAAAATCGCGGTCAATGCCAACCCGTATCTGCGGATTCTGTTCCAGCCAGGCTTGTTCAGCCGGGCTGAGAATGGCAGTCAATGAGGGTTGATAAATAAACTGCTGCAATTTGCTATCAGTCAGCTCCGGTGCCAGTCCCAGTTGTTCATAGATATCGGCAATTCGACGCAGGCGGTCGACTCCCAGCGTGCCTACAGGTACGGCATCGGGTGCGACTAGTTTGCGGGTTTCCCTCGCTTCATAACGCAGTTGTTCCGTACTGAGTTCCGGGTTGTACTTGTCACGGATGATCTTGATGATTTCATCGGGATATTGCAGCGCGTATTCCCAGCCCTTGAGCGAGGCCCGCAGCATGCGTTTAACCCTTCCCGGGTGCTGGTTGAGCTCAGTCCGGTTGGTGAACAGCAGGTCACCATAAAAATCAAAGCCGTAGTTGGGCGGACTGATAATATTAATCGCGGTGTTCTGTTGCTGAAACTGGAACGGTTGGTCAGTAATGTAGCCGGATAAGACATCGACCCGGCCTGATGTCAGGCTCTGAGTGCCCATGTCCTGACCAATACCGGTGATGTTGTTGAATTGAATACCGGCGTCTTCCAGTAATGCCCTTAACACCGCATCATTACCGGTGGTGTCGTCAAACATCACTTTCTTACCGGCGAACTCGTAGGGACTCACAATGCCGGAGTCGGCGAGGCTCATAAAAATAAGCGCATCATGCTGGAAAATGGCCGCCAGTGCCTTGATAGGCGCGCCATTGGCATAGTGCGCGAGTATGCCCATACCACCGACACCATACTCGGCCTCTCCCCGCGTCACCTGGTCTATAACATTGATTCCCGGGCGGCGTGGTTTAAGCGTGACATTAAGGCCTTCGGCCTGGTAAAAGCCCTTTTCCTTGGCCGCAATATAGCCGGCGAACTGAAACTGGTAAGCCCATTTCAGTTGCAGTGTGACCGCTTCCGGTTCTCTTGCCGCAGCAGTCTCAATAGCGCCTGTCCCGGACGACAGGATGCTGAGAAAGCACAGCAAAATAAGGCGGAGCAAAGATATAGGCATAGTGATGGTTAAATATTTAGATAATAACAGGCCAGGCCAAAAAAACCATAAAAAAAGTATGGTTTAGCACTGTGTTTCATGTCAGTTGATGACGTCTTTGAATGTGAAGCACTCAAAACTGTCGTTTTGAGTTAACAGCTTGTCAGGCCTGACAGTAAAGTTAAAGCGTTTCTTACCGGTTTTGATAATGAGTTGGGTATCGGTTTGGTGAATACCATAAGCGGTAATCAACATCGCGGGCTGGTGCTGTAGGGTATTTTCACGGATCAAAAAGGCCGGCTGTCGCTTATCGCTGTCACCGACAGAGAAAAAGACCGGTATCGCATCACCATGAATGAATTTGAGCCCCATCTTGCTTTGCCCAAAATCATCCGTCCGCAACCAGCGAACCGACGCCAGTTTCAGAACGGGTCTGGTCTCATTGCCTGCAGTTTCTAGGACGCCGACAAAGTCCCCGATTTTAAGATCATGTGCCCGCCGGATTTTTCGCTTCTGCAGCAAATAACCATAGCTGTTTTTATTCAGCACCTCCCAGGCACTGTCCAGCCAGGGATCACCGGCGAGTGGCAAGGTGAGCGAAGTGCTGATGCGCTCATGAATGGCATCGAGACCCACTGCCACATAAGCTTCCTTGCTGCCTTCAACCGGCAGTCTCGCTTGTTTGCGCTGGTAGGAGGTATTGAGATAAGGCACTAATTGACGTAACAGTCGGATATTGTCTGCTGCCGGATGCTGTTCCCCCTGAGCTGCGGCCTGCTCGAACAGTTTATCCACGCGGGCCAGAATCGGCCTGGTATCAAGCATCAATGTAGTGGGTCGGTAGTTATCATCCAGGCTCGGTAGTACCGAAGGCATCGGCGTGCGATCACTGAGACAGTTAATATAAAAATGGCCGGCTTCGGGTTTGGCATTTTCGGGCAGCAGAGCCAGCGTGGCGGCTGGCGCTAATTGCAGCATCAGTTGGTAACAGCGCAATACATCGCCACAGGCGAGACCATAGGGGTTACAGATGCTGGTCAGCATGATTTGCAGATAGCGTTGCTGCACCGAAAAATCCGCTTTGTACTGACTGTTCACAAACACCGGTTTGTCGGCCAGATCAGCCGTATGAGTCAGCATCAGCAGTTGATGCATTTCCTGAAACAGGCGCGGCGGTAAGGTGCGGTAGAAATTGTAGCAGTGCAGCGCCAGCAGACTCATGGCATCTATGGCCCGGTAGATCGCCATTTGAATCAGTGGCTTAAGCTTGAGGTTGTTACTTTGCTCATTGGCTTCAACCACGATTATTTTATATCCGCGGGCGAGCTCATTAATGACTTCAGTGAGGTCATCGATGAGTTTGAGACGCTTATCAGCGTTGGTCACCTGCTTTTGAAGTCTGGGAATCGTCAGGCTCAGCACCAGTTTATTCAGCGGGCTGCGATACATATCCAGTAATTTTATCCGCTGAACCTGACCGACTTCATTCGCATTGAAGCGTTTCAGCGCATCCAGATAGCGGGCAGTGAATTCCACTGGATTGGCTGCAGGTAAACGCCGGATCCAATGATGCAGCAGCTCTTCATTGAGCTCGACATTGCCCACAGCATGTCGCTCGGTCGGAATGCTCAGACTGAGAGTGGGCATATTGGCTGGCAGCGGAAAGCTCATCGCGGCGGGGAGAGTCCATATCAAAGGCTGAATCAGCCTTATCATAAGCTAGCAGCGCAGTTCGGACAATGAACCAGGTCAGGTTATTTTGAACCGGATTTCAGTTATTTACACAGAGACTAGATGGATTTGGCACCGGGAAAGCCCAGCTGCTGCCAGGCCTGATACAGAATAATACCGGTGGCATTGGACAGGTTCAGGCTGCGGCTGTCAGGCAGCATGGGAATGCGGATCTTGAATTCATCTGCCAGGCTG
>Ga0189276_10098_pt1 | contig 124319 bp, 143 predicted proteins | sample N26A31minimetaG_FD_130321 | JGI IMG/M metagenome (GOLD analysis project Ga0189276, IMG submission 130321) | Marine microbial communities from the Costa Rica Dome - N26 A3-1 mini metaG | ecosystem: Environmental > Aquatic > Marine > Oceanic > Photic zone | place: Costa Rica: the Eastern Pacific... | reverse complement strand
GGAAGTACCGCAGGACTCCTTGATAGGTGCTCGCTAGTGGCTCTGCACACCATTTTTCGAAGACCTTTGGGATCAAGGATTTCTTCCGTGACAGTCCGATAATCAAGTCGCGATGGCTACAGAGAATCGGCGTATGAGGCCTTATTGGCTATTGACCCAACTCCACAGGCGAGACATCACGCCCTTGGGATTCCGCTGATTCTCGCGATCCTGCCAATCCTCGTAAGCAGGCAGATCAATCTCTTCAGGCAGTGGCGCCCAGCTACCCATCCACACGTTGACCTTCTCCGGATTGAGGTTGCAGGGCAACGTCTCTAGCCAGTTGATGTAGTCGCGATTCATGATCAGTAGCTAGTTTTGGAGATGAGACGAGATAGCCGAGGGAACGGCGGTCTTGGCTCGGGTGATCTGTCCGACGGCTGGCCGGATCACCCTGTTTGCGATTTGGTGGCAACCCACACACTTCAGGCGTGATCAGGACGGTTACGAATAAGGGGTATCGGGCCGGGACGCGGATCTGCTCGGTGCGGCGGGGCCATATTCCTCACACCTAAGGCTCCGCTTGTCTGGACATGGGATCAGGCCCCGTTCTCAGCCATCACAAAGGCAGCAGCAAGCCAATCCAAACGGCCTGAATCGCTAAGTCAGCAGCAGATGCAGCAACAGCAGTAGTAAGAGGCAAACTGACTGAACTCTTGATTAGCTGATGGAGATGAAAATTAATGGACACCCCATCAGCGTTCGCTTTAAAAGCGACGCGGTCGTAGCCCAGAGAATCGCGGCTCATATCCAGCGCCGCATAGAAGAAGACGATTGGCTCCCCTTTCAGTCCAAGGAGGATGCGCTGCAGTCGTGGCAAAAGCTTGGGGGCATTCGCGTTCAGGTATTGAGGGCCTACGACCTCATCTGATCAGCGCACAGGCGGCGGACAACGTCTCCAGCCTGTCTTCTGCATCGTCTGCCAAGCCTCAATGGCGTTATGCAGCAGAATCCGCCGCCGAGTCACCGGCTCAGGAGGATATGGCGGCAACGCTCAGCAAGCGTCAGCAGCAGATGCAGCTACAGCAGCAATCGCGCACAAGCGGGGGCAGGAAACCATCTTTCATGAGAACTAAGCGGCCAACTGATCTTCGTATTCAGCAAGCTGAATTTCTAATTCCCTTATTTTACTTAAGAGGGTCCCAAATCGTAAGTCAGAGCCTTGGTGCGTGGAACTTATCAAATCGCGAGCAAGCAATAATCGATGGATCTCGATCTCTTCTTCTAGAAAATCACGGTAAGAATTTCCCACAACAATCCCCTAGTCGTATTGCACGTAATGATGTGAGGGTCTTCGCAGCTCACGCGTTTCTTTATCGTGCTGAATTCTCTGCAATCGGTAATAGGCAGAGACGCAGCGGGGGCACTCACATGGGACACGACATTCTTCAAGCTGACGCATTGCTACGTCGGCTTGATGATTCTCAGACCAGGTATAGGGAGTCACCGCAATTTGGGCGGAGGACCAATTCACAGTGCACGAATTCCAGAAACAATGTGGTTCAATCCGGAAAATGTCTGGGACTCAACAACACAAACTGTGTACTCAGTTACACGTCTGTCGGAGATCCAGCTTCAAATCGTTCCTAGCTACTGCTCGGAGTACAGCCACCCCTCACCACCAGACTTTTTTGGCGGCTCGTGAAAGCTGCGGTCTTTGTTGGGCATATGGATGGTCTAACCACCTGTCGCCACAGCTGTTTTGATTCGCGCCTTTATGTCTTGCAGCGTTGACCCAACAACACGTTCGCCTGATGGCAGCCACGCTTCCCAACGTTCGTAGTCGGGTCGGACGGCGCCTGGCATCAACGAAGCAGTCAGCGATGAGTTCACACAGCAACTCACCCGCTTTAAAAATACTGAGGGCAACCACGTCTGGAAGTCGCTCCAAAAGGAAACCAAGGGCCTGACCGCCAACGGATTGAGACACGGCTACGCTTTCCGCGCCCACAAGTGCGGAGAGGGGATGGACGTCTTCACCGCAGCAAACCTGATGGGGCACGACGCCAAGACCCACATCAAGCACTACGCGCAGTGGATTGACGAAACGACATTGGTGGACCGAGTGGCGCAGTGGGAAGGGGTACTGGTCTCACAGCCGGAATCACTTACGAAGCGTCAGCAGCGGATGCAGCAACAGCAGTAGTGAATGGACTGGAGATGGAAGGGGAAGAAGAATGGAGCTCTTAGAGATAAGACCAACGACTCACGGAGCAGGCAACGCGACAAGTCTGGAACCCAACACAGTACAGCCTTAAAAGACTTGAAATGTCCAAAAAAAACCTTAAATAGGGTTGTCTTTGAGTGTTGGACTCCTCAAGACAGCGAATACGGCTGACGACCTACGTCAGCAGTCGTATTCGTTCGTCTTTAAATCGTGACTACATTCACATCTCTATTGCCAGTACCTTATAAATATCGTGTCGCGTGGCTGAGCAAGTCAACGGCTGCGAGTCCGAGAGTGGTACTCCTCACCTCTTGGATTCGTATGCTTTGAATTTTATTTATCAATCCATAATACAATCAATTTTAAATTATTTCCGCACACATTTACCCTTATCCACAAATAACTGCTCTAGTGAGCGATAGTCGGTTGACCACGCGAGCAGTGTTGCAGCACCCAAGGCGAATCCTGTCTTTCTGCATGTCAAGGCAGGCATGACCGTGATCGTTGTGGACGGCAGCGACTGGCGGATGGCTGACGTGATCTGGGTGGATGGTGGCGCCAGAAACCCCAAGGTCCCGACCCTGTTTCAGGTGGCAGACGTGGACACTGGCGTCATCAACTGGGTCAACGCTGACCTTGTGACCCACATCGTTCCAAAGACCTGGATCACTGGCATCCTTGGCGTATGGATACGAACAGGGCGGCCACACTGATGACCCGCGCCGCTTGGAGCGCGGTAATCGCTTTACCAGTCCTTTTGTTGGTGAACTCGTTAGAGGAGAGAGAGGCCATAAGAGAGTGCTTGATGGAAGAGTTGATGGGAGAGCACGGCGACAGACAAGCTGCCGAGGCCTATTACAGGTTTAGAGGGGCAGGCGGCGATAACGACATCAGCACCTCGCTTGAGATTGCACGCTTGAACTGCAAAAGCGGTCGCAAACCCATTGTCTACTGAACAGTCATCATCTCCTTCACGCATTCGGCCACTCCTACCCCAACGCCACAGGCGAGACGACGTGACAGAAGTAGATGGGCTGGCCTCCTGAGGCGGGATAGCTGAGTACGCGAGAGATGCATCGCCACGATGTGAAGTACCTATCCGAAGCCTCCAAATGAACTTTCAAAAAGTGGCATGTGCCAGTGCGATCCACTCGCACCCAAGCCCCCTAAGACACATGTAGTGGTTTAGATGGAAATGATTCCATTCGTTCTGCCCGTCGTTGGCTTGGTCCTGGTGGTGGCTCAAATCGTCTACGGAGACGTACCTCAGAACCCTTAAGTAGCCATATCGTTCCAGTTGGCAGACGTGGACACTGGCGTCATCAACTGGGTCAACGCTGAGCTTGTGACCCACATTGTTCCAAGAGTTTGAGTTCTGGGCGCCGACGTGGCAGAAGCAGATGGGCTGGGCTTCTGAGGCGGGATAAGAATGAGTAAAACAGCTCTGGGCTCGGAAGTCTTATTCGTCGTAAGGATCAAATCATCAGCCAACAGGAGGCTGAAATGTTTGAAGTCCTCAAAGGCCATACGGCTAGCTGTCAAAGAAGAACCTGCCTGAAGTGGGAAATCAATGGCGAGCTTTCGGCAAATGACCGCAACAATCTGATGAAGCTGCTTTGTCAGGTGGACAAGCAAGCCTGCATTGAAGAACTGAGTGACGCGGACATATACGACGAGAGATAGTCAGCGGCTCACCCAACCCCGCAGACGAGCCATCAGCCCCTTGGGATTGCGCTGATTCTCGCGACCCTGCCAATCCTCATAAGCAGGCAGATCAATTTCTTCAGGCAGTGGCGCCCAGCCACCCATTCATAAGTTGACCTTCTGCGGCTTGTGGTTTCAGGGCAGCGTCTCCAGCCAGTTGATGTAGTCGCGATTCATGATCCGTGGCTAGTGGTGGAGATGAGACGAGATCGGCGAGGGAACGACGGTCTTGGCTCGGGTGATCTGTTCCGACGGCTGGCCGGATCACCCTGTCTGCGATTTGGTGGCAGTTCACACGCTTTAGGCGTGATCAGGACGGTTACGACTGAGGGGCATCGGGACGGGACGCGGATCTGCTCGGTGCGGCGGAGACACCATCGCTCGGAACTCCGCCTGTCTGGAAATGGTGTGAGGCCCCGTTCTCAGCCGAGGCCCCGCAGTGACTGGAAAGCCTAAAAACCAGTCACTGAGGAGGAGTCATGGAGATGGGCTGAGCTCAAGAAACTGGCTAAGGACAAGCGACAAGCCGTCCACCCACGACTGTCACAGTGCCAGTTGAGTAGGGATGCTTGTCTTGTGAGGAAAAACGCCTCACGGGGTGGAAACAAGGTCACACTCCCGGGAGACGTTTTGGAGCCCCTGCCTTCGGCGGGGGTTTCTTTTTGCCACGCGTTATCCACAGACCAAGTGGCCCCCTGCCTGCAGCCTCGAGCCTCGAAATGCCCCAAAAGCGCTACTGCTAGTGCTTCAAGGCATAAAAAAACCCGCTGTGACGCGCACATCGGGCCAGGTGATGGGGGAACTGACAATATGGCCCAGCTCTTAGCCACTGCCTAGCCCCACATTTGGTGTCTTAAGAGTCGGTACAGAACTTCACCGCACTATGTCCGGAATATGGATTTGTTGGCACTTCTGAGTCCAACGAGGCTAGTTTTGTCCAGTCCGGTCGGGTGATGGGGATCAACCGAAAGGGTTAGCGACCTCGGAGACACCTCCGGGGTTTCTTTTTGGGAAATGGCCTCCAACCAAAGATCTGGCTAAGGGTTGAGTTCAACCATCCCGATCTAAATGACCACTGGTTATCCAGAAACAACGGAGCAGGATCCCTCGGTGCCAATGCAACGTGGGGATCACCGCGAACGACTCGCAAAGTTCGTTGGCGAATTGTGGGCACAACGCCGACACGTTGCTGAGACTCGTCGCCGCATCGAAAAGAGATTCGCGGATGAGAACGACTGGTTTGTCCGCATAGACACTGAACTCGTCGACTGAAGTCTTATCCGGCCAACTGAGAGCTCAAACGGAGAGCGGCTCCCAGCACCCACCCGCTCAGGAGTACGACAAGCAAGACTTAGAGGGACCGAATAGACAGCGAATGCTCCGCAGGGTCCTCCTCCGACAAGGGATCCCAAGGTCCTTGTCGCGGTGAACCAGTCATTGGTCACAACCTCTTACGTCACTGATGCTCTTTGCTGCTCTTGCATCCGTTGTGATCGCCACCTGCTACGACGGCGATACCTGCACCACGACAACCGGAGAGAGGGTTCGGCTCGCCTGCATCGACACCTCTGAACTGCAGGGCAAACGAGCAGATCCCATCACAGCCATTGAGGCACGCGATCACCTCCGATCACTGGTCGTCGGACGCACCGTTGGCATCCGCCGAATCACCACGGATCGCTATGGCCGCACCGTGGCGGAACTATCTGTTGATGGCTCGAACGTCCAGCAACAGCTGGTAGTCAGCGGTCACGCCGACATCTATTGGAAGTACGCGCATCAATGTTCCTGGACGGAGGATCAGTAAAAGGACCAGCGTCATCAGCAAAATGACGACATGAAACGACTACTGCTGCTCTTGGTCCCACTGGTGTTGGCAGATCCAGCCATTGCCTTTGATGGGGGTTGGCATGACAAAGAGGAAAAGCCGGAACTTTCTACTGATCAATCAGAGACTCTTGCAAAGTATTCAGAGTTTCACCAATCCTGCATGGACATCCAAATGACCATGTGGGGAGAGGTTGCAGAATTAATGGAAGATCTGGCTACAGCACACTGCTACTGCGAATACACCAAGCTTGAGGACTTAAAAAGTATTACTTGGGCAGACAAGAATGCTGCCGACATTGAATGTGCCAACCAAGGCACAATCAGTAAAAAAGAAGCTTTCATCTGGTGGGCTCTTCCACTACACCGTCAACGCTTAGAAGACGAGCAGGAATAGTCCCAAATCCCTGCAGCTCAACCACTAACGCCTAAGGAAAACGCTGTCAACACGCCACTGACATAAGCCCTGCAGAAATTTTCTGTAATCCATCAACGTCAAGCAAACGCTGCCCGCTTGGCATCTGGACATGCACATGTGCGTCCAGCCAGCCGTCATTCATCAGCTTGTAGAGCTGCGAACGGCTTTTATACCCGAGGTGCCTTGCAGCAGCACTCACAGTCATGAGTTGCATTGCTCAGTCTCCCGATGTCTCTAAGTGTCCAAGGTTTTGACAACCAATGTCTAGAGGATCAACGCGCCTTTAGATGACCCACGTTGCATCAACAGGAGAAGTACCTGAGGCTTCACTCAAATTCTTTCCAAGCAACCAAATCATCGCCATCAGTTGAAAAATTATGGTATCCAGCCATGATCAATGTCTCAATTGTAGACGCACATAGCTGAGGGGAAAGATAGTTTCTGTCGAGCTCTATTTGAATCAACTTTGGAGACTCTTGATGGAACGGAAAGAGGTTTATAAGTTCCGGGTCAAATCCTTCGCAATCAGTCACCAAGACGTCGATTCCAGAAATTCCATAGTTTAAAAAAAGATTTTCAAATGTGCACGACGGAACCATTTCCCTGACTATGATTTCAGATGATGTTTCCGAAAACATGTGGAAATTTGTGTAAAGCGACCCGATGCCGCGCTGCCAAGAGTGGGCAACTTTTGGGTCAACGTAAGAAATTTCACAACGTCCATTAGTCTCGCTAATAGCTGTGTTTATACATGTCACACGGGGGCTACTAGCATGCAGAGAACAAAGCTCACTAAAAAGATAGTGAATTGGCTCAAGAAGGTATGCTTTGCAGTTTTTGCGTTGAAGTATTTCAAACAAAGGGTCGAATGACTTTCCGTCGTTAGCGCCAACTTGCAAGACACAAAAAGGATGATTGCCTGGAAAAATTTCATCTATTTTCTTCCGCAGCAAATCTCCCGCCACAGCCAAGTTCACAAAAAATCCCAAACATAGTAATCCATTACCATTGAAAGACCAGGCTATTCAAAACAGGACTCGTAAAGAATCAGATATTTCGCAATACATAGTGGCGCGTATTCATGCAATCGCGTCCTGCATCGCCGCAAACGATTCGGCATGGCGAACTGCAATGTCAATCGCCTGCAGAGCCCGTACACCTGTCGTGCCTTTAGCGAAGTCGGTGTAGGGGTCCACAAGGATCTCCAGCGTCCCTTACAGGCCGATCAGCAGGTCTGCAAAGTTGCCGTAAATAACAGCGGACAGGTTGGACCCTGAGCCCTTCGTGAGATTTGAGGGGACGTTGTTGCTGACCTCAAAACGCCGCCCTGCAATTTGGCTACGGCCAAGTTCAGTTCCATAAGGGCTGAGGAGGTACTGGCTCTGCGAGTCCTTGGCTTTGGAGAGGACCGCTTCAACCTTCGCGTTGGTGAGATACCCACAACTGGCAACGTCTGCGTTATCTACTGCGACCTCTTTCTTGAGGTCGAGGAGATGATCCAACGTCGGAGCCAATCCGTTTGTGCCGCCAGCTACCGAGCCAATGCCTGAGGTGTTCAGGATGCCTCCAGGTCTAGCTGCTGTTGCCCGATCGACCGAGTCGGCGCTGACGCTAGAGCCAATGCTCAGCTTTCGACTGGAAACTTTCAGGCAGTTGCTTTGACGACGAAAGTCATGACAAGGACTGCAATCGCGACGGTGCCACCGAAGTAGGCAACGTTCGTGTGGAGTCCTTTCATGCTGCATCTGCGGGTTATAGGAGTCTGCTGTTTTTTCTCTGGCCGATGGCTAAGGCTTAATGCCTAAATCTCAGGCACAGAGATGGCGGTCCTTCCTGACGGGAAGACGACCTGTCCCAAAAAGCGCATCAGTAGTGATTTAGGAGATTCACTTCTCCCCCGCCATTAGGGGGGTGGCGATGGTCCACTGTGGAGAGGACCTTTGGTCCGAGGACCCAGCGAGAGAACTCAACAACCAAATCTCGGAACTTCAAGCCCGAGTCGCCTTCCCGCAGCACTGGAGCAGCGGTGAGCATCAGCAGCACATCGAAAAGCTCCGTCAGCTCAGCTACGAAAAAAGCCGTCTGACAGATCGATCAGATGCCTCTCCTATGGAGCGAACTCATCACTGAAGAACTCTCCTACAAGTCAGTTGGTGCATGGCTTGCCAACGAATCACAGCAGCTTTACTACCAATTCACCGCATCCAAGGATGGCTCTCAAGGCGAGTCGATCGTCATGCGCAGCTTCCATTGGCGACCACCTGACGACCCGATTCCTCAGGGGAGTCAACTGATGACACGACAAGAGGCTCTGGAGAAATGGAATTCACTTAAGTCAATGGGTTGGAGGAGATGCGCCGGTCCCCTGCGATAGGTCAGTGAATGAGCGAGCCGAGTCCGTATAGGCATTCGGCAAATGGAGCAAAGCCAGCGGTAGTCCAGAGTGCTGTGATGAAACAGCCGAACACTCAGCAACTCCTGGCTCTACGGCTGTCTGCACTCGCGAGGGACAACAAGGTTGTCAATGCCATTCGCTGCTCGATCACTCAGGCCCCTGATGCTCTGGTTAAGGAGTTGATGGATGTTCATGGGTGGCCTGCGCATGAAGCTCTCTGTGCAGTTCAGCAGCTTCAGCAAGATGTCCTCGATGACACGACCGAACAGGTATCGGCGTGAAAGAAATCGTTCGCGACAGCCAAGATTTGTTTTGTGAACTGGAGTCCCAGTCAGCTCTTGCCATCGCTTGAAGTGAGGGCTCACTGGCATTCGATGCACACACGATTCGTATGACTACGTTGCGAGTGTCGTCCTCTTCAGGGACATGGGATTCGACGGTGTCGACAAGACAGACCGTTTCATCATTGCCGCTAGGCAACGCGCCGAAGCTGCATTGCATGAGACATCTCCAAAGCTGACGGCGCTTGAGAAAGCGATGTGGCTCAAGTTGAAGCGAGGTGAACGCCCCTGCAAAAACAGCAAGGCGTCCTAGAGAACTGCTCACCTGCACTAAAACAAAGAAGGAGGCCGCCCCTCCCAGGTGGAAGAGACGGCCTAACTCGCTCGCTTGTGCATCTTTAAACCCGTGATGTGATCAAGGGTTGAGAGGCCAGCCCACCTACGACAGGAATGGGGTGACCTCTCTTATGACTCGCTTCCGACACCCCTGTAGTGGCAGAACAGGGGCCATGCCGTATGCCATTGCTGGCGTCGGGCGAAGTGTCGGGCTTTCAGGTTCCTGGGCCATTACGTCCAGGTGTTGGGCTGGTCTCCTACGGGGCACCTACGAACGGCGCAGAGGAGAGTCGACTGTTCTGACGTACTGCAGTGTCTTCACAGACGAGTAGCCCACGGTTGGGTGGAAACTGTTGGAGCAGGGACCTAAAAGTCAGGCGACTTCTACGGTTTGCTCAGGTGGAGTGTCGGCCGTCATTGGCTCCTCCGATCTCGATGGACTAACTCTCTTCAGCGGGCACGCAGAGGGCAATCAGCCTTAACGCTCATTGCCTTTAGGGCCCAAACCATCCGATGTTGGTTTCGATTTGCTTGACCAGGGAGACCGGCTCAAGGACTTGTCGATCGACAGGGGCCAGCCGCAGGGTTAGGCACCTTCGGGGAGTCGTCATCAATAAGCTGCACTGTTGACACTGATAGTTATTACTAAGTCTATGTCTATTGAAATGGCTGATTGACCAGAGCTAGTGGTGAGTTGTCGATGGAAATAAGACATGACTTCAGAAGCAACAGCACTACAAATGGCGCTGCCTCTGTTCAACACCAAGATCACAAGTCACAGGTGCAAGCACTGCGGAGGTAGTGGTTACAAGAAGAGCAGATATGACGGCTACATGCACGTCTGCAGCTACTGCAGCGGAACGGGCAGAAAGCTTGTCCTGACTCGGAAGTACAACATAGAAAAAGGGCCAGCCTGACGCCGACCCTAAGTTCATTGTCCTTTCAAAAGATCAGGACATTTTGGCGAAGAGCTTCTTGTGGTAATCAACCACGTCCTGACAGCCGATAACAGGAGTGAAGTCCATTTCAATGCCGAACTGAGCACGCCATGGTGCGAAGTGCTCAAAGATTTGAGCATCACTTTCAGCTTTGAAGAGGATCGTCACTCGGCCTGCGCCAGGAGCGTGCACGCGGAACAACATTTCAAAGCCATCAAAGTTGTCCAGCTTTGCCATTTCGCCTGAATCCCACAGCTCACAGAAGCTCTTGTAGGCAGCCAGTTGGCCTTCAATCTCAGGAAACACGCAATCTGCGAGATACATCTGCATGGCAAGCCAAAACCAGGGGACAGCCACGTCGTAGCCACCACCGTTGCTCTCAACTCATCAGGTGCTCGCGTCGTGACAAAAGAGATACGCGATCGGGTCCTGCATCACAACGAATGGATCTTTTATGCGGCACGCCAACACAGCAGGATTCAGACCAGCTCCAGCCACCATGCTTCCCATAAATGCAGTGATTCTGTAGAGGCATGGATTAGGCCAGGGTCAAACCTCCCACTCCGGCGCAGAACAGCACCACCCGCCAAGCCGGTTGGCGCCAACACACCAACAACACAAACGCCACCAAAGCCAGACTGAACTCAGCACCACCGCGGATGCCTGTCTGCCAAACGGGCTGAAACAACGCCGCCAGCAGGATTCCCACCATCGATGCATTGATGCCAATTAGGGCTCGACGCATCGGAGCCAATCGGCCCAGGTCACTCCAGAAAGGCAACAGCCCGCCAACCAACAAGAAGGAAGGGGAAAAGAGAGCAAAGAGCGCCAATACAGAACCGGCGATGCCCTGAAGGCCAGGCTGCATATCAAAGCCAAGAAAAGCCGCGAAACTGAACATCGGCCCTGGCACCGCCTGGGCTGCGCCATACCCCGCGAGAAACTGCTGCAGGTCGATCCAACCGTTGGGTACCAAGGCTTGTTCCAGCAAGGGGAGCACCACATGACCACCACCGAACACCAAGGCACCGGTGCGCAAGAAACCACTGAGCTGCTGCACCAGCAGCGGTCTGGCCTCAGCAGACAGCCAGGGCATAGCCACGAACAGCAGCACAGCGAAACCAAGCAAAACCACCGACACCGAACGCCGCAGCGGAACCACAAGACGTTCCGGTGCCGATGGCTCCAGCTCAGGTGGCGTCAGAGCACACAACCCCACCAACCCACCGAGCAGCAGGGCCAACAGCTGGGACCAGACGCGAGGCACCAACAGCACCAGCACAGCAGCCGCCACCATCAAGCTGACCCGCTGCCGGTCGGGAGCCAGCTTTCGCTGCAGGCCCAGAGCGGCCTGGGCCACCACGGCCACAGCCGCCACCATCAAGCCATGCACCCAGCCACCGTCGATCCAACTGGGATGGGCTGAGAGCAGCGACGCCGCCAGCAGCATCAACACAGCCGAGGGCAAGGTGAACCCTGCCCAGGCGGCCAACCCGCCAAGCCACCCGGCCCGAATCAGTCCCAAACCCATGCCTACCTGGGAACTCGAGGGTCCAGGCAACAACTGGCAGAGCGCAACGAGATCGGCATAGGCATCAGCGGTGATCCAACGCTCCCGCTGCACAAAACGCTCATGGAAATAACCGAGGTGCGCCACGGGGCCACCGAAGGAGGTCAGCCCCAACACGAAGAACTGGACAAATACCTGCAACGTCCGGGAGATCACTTGGTTGGGTGTATTTCGTCCTGTTGTTTCATAAGTTTTCCGAGGCGGGCGAGGAGGTCGGTGGTGTCTTCTAGAAGAGCAATGTCGGAGTCGTAGCTGGGATCGTGGGGGAGGGTCTCTGGCTTTTGTTGTTGCACCTCCTCCAACAGAGCAATAAGGTCGATGACCGCGGGACGCAAATCATGTAGTGCCTCGCCGATATCTGTGATGTTCATCCAGTAACGGCTGCGGCGAATGCTCACTAAACGGACCGCAAGAGAGTCCTGAAGTGCCTCGTCACTAAAGTCTGGCGGCATTGATTGTGCAGGGGGAATTGAGGACCTGTTGACAGCCGAAAAGATGATGCCATCACTTGGTTAATGGCATGTAAAAAAAATAGATAAGAGAGTGGGTAGTGTGATCTAAGTCAAGCGATTAACGTGAATGACCATTCGTATTCAACGAAGTAGATCAACTTCGCCTTGATGTAAGGATAGATACAGAGCACAATCGAGCAGGTCAATGGTTTTCTGGCACAAGCGCTTCATTAAGCGGTTTAGGAAGAAGCTTGGCTTGAGCAAGTATCAGTACCTTTGGCTGACTTTTGGTAAAGGTTTAATGGTCGGATACATCCTCGCTTTTCTGTTGCACCGCTAGGGACTGATCAGGGGGTATCGGCAACACGTGATTTTTCTGCAAGTGCAGCGCCAACAAACCTGGTCCCCAAACTATGCCTGCAGCAAAAAGCCAGGACCAAAAGGGAGATCTCAAGAGAAGGTCTTGCAAAGTGCCTGCGCTTTTCGATTTGAATTTCTACTGCTTAAAGGTCAAGACTGGATTTCAGACTGATTAAGAGAACCGACTGGCAGGAGCTGTTTCCACGTGTTGTCTGGCTGTAGTGCTGAATTCACGGAAAGAGGAAGGCCACCCCTCGGCCCGCTTCTCCCTCAAGCCTCGACTTCAGTCTTTTGATCATCCTTCCGAGGAGCTTCTCTGGAGATTTGCTCGGCTGTCTCAGCGTTGTGATGGCAAGCGTTGGCGTTGGGCAAGTAGGCAATAGAAGTACATGCAACGACTTTCTGTAGCCATTGCGACCTGCTTACCGGACCTTCACGGAAGAAATCCTTGATCCCAAAGCTCTCCGGAAAATGGTGTGCAGCGGCACTGGAGATTCTCTATCAATGGTTCCTGCGACATCTCCTCTACGGCTGAGTGAGTCATCGCGGCAGCACGGGAGAGCGACCCGTTAGCTGGCAGACATCCAGTCCCCGTCCCACGGCAACTGTGGATGGGGCTGGCTTTCTGCGCTCTTCAGATCTCTGAAAAGAGTTGGTGCATTCGCACTAAAGCTCTGTATTGCAACGAACTTGTTTGCAGCGGACACCGCATCGCTCGGGGAGAACGTCGTTCTCCTCGCGGGTCCGTGGCCCCACGTCCTTGATTCGGTTAGCGGCTGTTTGTCAGCCCAACCGATAGAAGGGGCTGCCGTCACAGATGTCGTCGAGAATATTGGCCATCTTTCAGGTTGGGCGTGCGAAGGGCATTGCTGGCGTTCTTGGTTCTGATAACACTGCCTGCACGGGGGGCGGAGCCCATTCGCCTGCAGGTGATTCCATATCAAGTGAGGAGGCAAGAGATACCTGTCCTGCCGTTCTTGCTGCCGCCACCTCCCTTGCTCTTAGAACCAGCTAAACCCAAGAAGCGCAGGCGAAAAAGTGGTAGGCACCAGGTCTGGGAGGACGATTTTGATTGGCTAATGGATTAGTCATCCCCCTGTACCAGCCACGTCGGCGCCCAGAGCTTGCATTTCTTCTTCAGGTGCTCAAATAAAATTACATATATCGGCAACAATTTTTGCTTCGTGAATAGTAGCCGGCTCATTCCAGTCATTCCATTTCGATCCAGCACCAGTGAAATTAAATAAACGCTCCGTACATAGAACCGCAATGAAAAGAGGCTGTTTTTGAGGGTTTACGCCTGGAACTACAATTGAATCACCCATTTTTTGAGCGCGTCCAAAATCAAGTATTAATGGACCATATTTTCGGGTTTCAGCTATTGCAGGGACTGCAATCAAAAGAGCTACTACAAGAAAAGGAAGGCGATTCACGGTTCTACGTCATCAGAAAGGCTCTTTAGCCTGATTATTTAGTATTCATTGATGCACTCGCTACCAATCATTGAGAGCTACAACCATATTGCTCGCAGTTGATTTGCACATCTGAGAGCGGCGAGATCACCTCTGTGAAGGCTGGTGGTTTCGCTTGTCTAGCCCGCCTCAGGAACCCACAGCCCATCTCCTTCTGCCACGTCGGCGCCCAGAGCTTGCACTTCTTCTTCAGGTGCTCGACCTGCAGCAATGGGGCCACCACCGTGGACAGAGCTGCAGTGGGCGACGCTGCGCAACGTGATTGAGCTGGCTCAGGACAGCTAAGCCTCAGTAGCGAGCGAAGACAGAGGTTGTTCCGTCATGGGCAATGGCAAGTACCTCAAAAGGTTCAGCCTCGACGCCAGGCACCTCCATCCCAGGAGAACCCATTGGCATCCCTGGAACCGCCAGACCTCGGATATTGGGCCGTTCCCTCAAAAGGCGCTGAATCGCAGATGCAGGTACATGCCCTTCAATCACATATCCCTCCACATCAGCGGTGTGACAAGAAGCCTGTTGAGAGCTAACACCACGCTCCTGCTTCACGGCATCCATGTCCTCGGTGACATGGTCATCAATGCGAAACCCCGCCGAGGCGATGTGTGCTCCCCATTGAGTACAGCAGCCGCAACTCGCTGATCGATAAACCGTCATCTGCGGGCCCGCAGCACTGCTGGTATCAGGCATCGCAGCATCCCCTTTCACATCACCGTGCGCGTGAACAGGTTGAATCACCCAAAGCAGCGATCCGACTACGCAAGCTCCAACTAAGCCCTGTCGCGCAGAAGCTTGCCAACGGGCTACAGAACGCGATGCCTTCATGGAGTCGTCTACCAAGCGAACAGAGTCGATTTCTGGATTATCGCGACTTGCTCTGACTCGTCGGCGGATGCTGCGGCACAAGCAGATTGAGGCTTGGCAGACGATGCAGAAGACGGGCTGGAGGCGCTGACCTCCACCTGTGTGGTGAGCAGACGGACCCAAGGCTGTCAGGCATGGGTCCGCGTCCTGAGGAGTTTTCGCGTCACCTCTAGGACTTTTTCTTTGTACTCAAGTCATACCAGTCGATTCAGCGAAATTTGCTACCAAACGCCTGAGGTAATTGCGCAAAAAAACTCAGGTTTGTGGGCCAAGAGCTGGCATAGAACCTTTTCAGGCACGGCCCACGACTTAGAGCTTCGATGCCTTGGGGGCGGACATGAGACGCCGCCCCTCCACACACAGCAGCTACTGCTGTTGCTGCATCTGCTGGTGACGCCTGCTGCTCCAACTCGGGATGCCAACTCGAGGCAAAAAGAAACCCCTGCCGAGGGCAGGGGTTCGGGATCTGATCAAGCTTTGATCACTTGGTGTAGGACGCGCCTCTGTAGGTAAGGCTTGGGTGAGCATTGTGAGCGAGTTCTTCGCGGCATGTGTTGTAGTGCTGGCGGCGGTAGGTCAGCTCGACACAAGCTTTGGGTGAAGCTGCTTGAGCTTCGTAGGAGTGACCTCTGTAGAGAAGAGCAGTCATGGTTAGTTCCTCAGAAAATTCCAAGTCCCCGTTCAGTGGCTTGGAGTGTCTGCGCCCCATCGAAAGGGGTGAACGTTATGTAGCGGTTGCTACAGATCCTTTATAGGGGAGTGTCAACCCCTGCGTCGTTCAAACGGATACACAGCGCGTTTTTGGCACTAGCACCGCTCAACACCCTCCCCCGCAAGATTGGCGCACACTTTGGCGCACAAAAAATGATATTTAGCCGTTTTGCACTAAAAAAGCGGCCCGTGTGGACCGCTCAGATGTCAGTGCTGAACTGACTTTTTTGAAAAATGGAGCCAAGGAGACTCGAACTCCTGACCCCCTGCATGCCATAGAGGCACTTTGGACGCCAAAAACCACTGCAAACACTGGGCTGGCGCTTAATTAATACAAACTATGTGCGCAGAAAGGTGCGCAGAATTGTCCTACTTCAAGGCACCTATCAGGCTGAGATCACAGTCAAAATTGATCAACGTCGATTTGATCCTTGCCGATCTGCGACCTGAACAACTCTGCGGCAGTAAGAGATGAACTCCTCAGGGGGCATATCCCCCTTGGCGTCATTGGTCTGCCAGCTAACGATTTCAAAGTCAGGGACCGGCTCTGCTGTGACGTGATCAATCGTCGGCAGCAGAGAGAAGCGCCTCTTGTATTCAGCGCCCTCGGCCTTCGCGTCGTCGTTGTTGTACGTGCCAAGCAGCGTTGGATCGAGCTTGGACCCGTCGTATGGATCAGAGCCGTTACAGCGGTGAAATGCCTCGTTGATGGCTTCTATCGCTTGCTTGACGGTGTATTGACCACCACGCCTCTTGTCGCGCCTGGTGACTGCCACAGCCTTCCGCTGGATCAGTTCGCTGTACTTGCCATCGCTTACCCCAACCCAGCTAGGAGCACTCCAACTCACGCCACCACCTGTCATCCACTGCCCCCTGGGTAGCCATGACCCGAAAGAGAGTCACCGCCAGCGAGAAGAAACAACGCCATGAATGGGCGGTGCGGCAGATAGACGCCGGAATGGGTCTCAGCGAATTAACCGCCTTTACTGCCGAAACATGGGGGTGCTCCCGAAGACAGGCTCGCGATGTTGTGGCCAAGGCCCACAAGGACTGGCTGGACGCTTGTTATGGATCTGAGGAGATCGACCAGAGGGACTTGCTTTTCCAGCAGGTGGGACGGCTAGAGCGCATCGCCCGCAAGGCAGAAAATGCAGGTCAGTTTTCAGCGGCAGTCGGAGCCATTAGTGCGCTGAATCGAATGATGGCGTTGGGAGCTGACCAGAAGGGCTTCAGCGGTCATCGCCCTAACGGCCACTACCGGCGCTGATCCCATCTGGGGGTAGCTGACGAAGGTCCCGCAGCCTTTTAGTGATGGTGCAGAGGGTTGACCCGGAAGCAGCTCTCAGCTGAACAGACCGATCTGGAGGTGAAGCCGCTTCCAGATTTTTCGTTGGCTGATTTGAGTGTTGGCGGCGCCCCCCGCCTGTGCGCTGATCAGCCGGTGATTGCCTCAGCTTTTTTGGACCATGCTCAGATCTGCATCCTGACGAGCGTTGCAAGCTTCGGATTGAGCCAATGCCGGATCAGTCGCGCAAAGGCGTTTCATCAGTTCATCTTGATCGTGCTCGGACAATGAGCCGTCAGGAGACCATTTCAAGCAAGTTCTCCCTGTACACGTTTGGGGAATGAAGGAAGTGGCCACAAGACCCTCCTGTCTCGATTGTTGCAATTTCCCATCCGACACAAGCACTTCAATACCCCTGCCTGGGGACAAAAGAAAAACCCTGGAGAGTGACAGCTCCAGGGTTCGGCTTCCCTTATTCACAGGAGGAAAGCCTTGGCTGCAGCACCAAGGCCCTCGCTCGATGACCGACAGAAGTAACGGTGGATTCTGCCGATGGAATCAATCAACTCCTCTTTGGTGCGTGCCAATACCCCTGCCTGGGGACAGTTCAGTGCGTAGTGCTTCTGCCGCATCTCCATTCTTTCCAGGCCAGCCTTGGCGCGCTCCAGAGGGTGGCTAGCACCAAGGGAGTGACCGGCACCGCGGTGATCACGATGAAGGCCTGCAGGGCATCGATGGAGGTGCTGTCCCCCAGACCCGAGCCGATGCGCAGCAGCACCAAGGTAAGGCTGCCGATCATCAAGGCCCAGAAGAGGCGCAGCAGAGCAGGGGGCTCATTGCGGCCGCTCACCACCATGGCCGCGGCATAACTCATTGAGTCGGCGCTGGTGCACATAAAAAGCACCACCAGCACCAGGCCGATCGGAATCAGCAGACCGGCCAGGGGGAGTTGGCTGAGGATCGTGAGCAGGGCAGCGGCGGCTCCGTTCTGGGCCAGGGCTTCGCTGATGCCGCCCCCCGCCAATTCGAGATGCAATCCGGTGCCCCCCAGCAGGGTGAACCAAAGGTTGGTCACGAGCGGGCAGAGGATGGCCACCGCCAGCACCAGTTCACGGATGCTCCTACCGCGGCTGACTCCAGCGGTGAACAGCCCCATCAAGGGCGCATAGCCGAGGAACCAGCCCCAGTAGAACACCGTCCAGCCGTTCACCCAGTTCGCCGGCACGGCATTGGGAGTGAGGGCCATCTGCGGAAGATGGATCAGGTAAGTGCCAAAGCCACTGAAGAAGTGCTGCATCAGCCAGAAGCCCGGGCCTAACAGCAGCAGGCCCGCCGCCAGAGCCAGGGTGAGCCACACATTGAGTTCCGACAGCCACTTGATCCCTTTTTGAATGCCGCTGACGGTGGAGGTCGCGAAGACGGCGGTCAACAGCACCACCACCAGGGATTGCAAGCCAGCACTGTCGCTGAGCCAGGGCAGTTGGCCTGCGGCATTGCTGAGCTGCAGCGAGAGGAAACCCAAGGGGCCAACCGTGCCGGCGATCGCGGCCACCACAGACAATCCATCCGCCAGGTGACCGAGCGGACCATCCACCCAGCTGCGCGGCACGATGTTCACCAGCAGCGTGCGGGGACGCAGGGGTTCACCGCGTCGCTCCAGGATCGAGAAGGTGATCGTTGTGGTGGTGGCCACAAGAGCCCAAGCGAGGAAGCCCCAGTGCAGAAAACTCACCGCCAGGGCGGGATCCACGGCTGCGGCTGTGCTGCCCTCGACCCCCGCAAACACCGGTGATGGGGTCTGGAAGTGATACAGCGGTTCAGCTGCCGACCAGAACACACCACCCCCCGCCAGCAGGGTGCAGATCAGCACTGCGCACCAATCGAAGAATTTGAGACTGGGCTTGCTCTCCGCGCCTCCAAGCCGGAGTTTGCCGACTGGGCTGATGGCCAGGATCAACGCGATCAGAAACAGCAGCACCACCATCCACTGCCAGACCCCGCCGAGGGCATCACTGATCACGGCTTTGCCGTTGTCAGTGAATTGCTTGGCCAGCGCCAGGTCGATGGCCGACACCAGCAGAAAAATCAGCAGGGGAGCAGCCCCCACCCAGAGAGGGGGCTGTCGCCACCAGGAATGCTGGTTCGCGGGGGTGTCAGACATTGGATGAAGGGTGAGGGGTCAGGCGCGGACGGCGGCGCGTTGGTGGCTCCAGCAGGAGAGATCCACCGCTGGTTGTTCGCCACTGGCGAGGCGTGCCAGGGAATCACCGATGAGGGGGGCGAACTTGAAGGCCTGGCCGGAGCCTCCTGCGAACAGGCTCAGCTTCGGGGTGAGCCGGTCCAGCACGAAGTTCACGTCGCTGGCCATGGAGTAAGGGCTGATCACGGTCTCCACCCGCTCCTGCACACCCTCCAGTTCGTTGAACAGGAAGGTGTCGAGCAGCTCCACCAGGCGAGCGGGTGGCTCGTTAACCATGGCGTTGGGTTCGGCGACGCGCAGCTCCCGCGGAGCCCAGTCGATGCCCGCCTTGATCCGGGGGCGGCCATCCGCCGTTTGGCTGAGGACGGGGAATCCGTAGTAGAGGCCACCGTCATCGCCGCGCTCCTGCTGGAAGCAGAACCACTGGGGGTAGCGATCGGCAAGTGCCGGGTCGACGGTGTAGTGGGCCCAGAGCATGGGCCACACCTCCAGTTTGGGTGCGAGGCCTAGAGGTGCCAGCAACAGCTGGCTCCAGATCCCGCAGGCCACCACCAGCTGTCCGGCGGCGATGTGTTCGCCGCTCTCCAGGGTGACGCCACCGCCATCGGCATCGAGGCCCGCCACGGGGCAGTGCTCGATCAGCTGATGGCCGGCGTTGCGGGCGGTGTTGATCCAGTGGGCCAAGACCCTGTCGCTGCGCACGGCACCGGCGGTGGGCTCGAACAGTCCGGTGAAGCCCGGCTTCGGCTTCAGCGGGAAACGGGCCGCGATCTGCTTGGCATCGAGAGCCTCGTAGGGGATGCCCTGATCGTCCATGACCCGTCGGGCCCCAGGGATCGACCCCTCGATCGTCTCTTCATCCCAGCTTTCGCCGTAGAAGAGCAGGCCGTGGGTCTCCCGCAGTTGCTGAGCAGCGTGGTTTTCTTCCTCGCGCCAGAGGCAGTTGGCCTCCTGGGCGAGACTGCAGAGCACCGGGTCGGAATACATCTCCCGAAACATCCGGGTTTCGCCATAGCTGCTGGCTTTGGCGTGGGCCAGGGTCTGAGCTTCCAGCAGCACCACATCGCGCACGCCGCGGCGGGCCAGGGATGCAGCGCAGCTGAGGCCGGCCATGCCGCCGCCAACGATCACGACGGCTACTCGGCTGGGCAGGGAGGCGGGTGTACTCATTCGCCTTCTCCAAAGCTGAGGCCGATGGGCTCGGTGGTGGGTGTTGCAGCCACCTCCTCAAGGGCTGCTCCCACCGACAGGCCCTGTTCGCGCTGATTCAGATACTCGCTGGCCCGTTGGCGCACCTCATCGCGAACGAAGGCATAAACGTCTTTGGCACCCGCGTCTTTCCAGGCGTCGGGGGAGAACCGCTCGATTGAATCGGCGATCACAGCTCCCGCATTCACCAGAGGGTCCGGCAGCACCCGCACACCCCGGCGACGCAGGTCATCCGCCAATTGGGGTTGCTGGAAGGGGGCATTGGCGGCAGGCACCACGGCGGGGGTTTTCAGCGCCGTCGCCATTTCGGCGTTGATCAACCCCGAGATCGAGCAAGGCAGCAACAAGTCGAGGTTCAGCTCCCACCAGGCGCAGCTCTCCGGCAGAGGCGTCGCGCCGGGAAAACTGGCTTTCTCGCGGTCCAGATCCACGGTGAACACGGTCCAACCGTGCTCGACGAGATGGCGGGCAACGGTGCCACCAACGGCACCGCAGCCGTGCACGAGGGCCCGACCGGGACGGGCGTCGTTGAGGTCCTTGTCCAGAACGGCCTCCACAGCACCGAGGGTGCCGTGGGCGGTCGCGACACTGGCGTCCACAGGGCTGCCGACCGCCGCCAGCACATGGGGGGTGAGCGCCGTCAGACGCTCCATATCCTCCAGGCTGGTGTTGAGATCGCAGCCGGTGATCATGGCTCCATCAAGCGACTCCAGCAGCTCGGCGGTGATGCTGATCAGCTCATCCTTGACGGCATCGGGTTCAGCGGCCCGGGCAACGATCTTGCCGCCGGCAAAACCGGTGCCGTAAAGATCGTGCTTGTGGGTCATCAACCCCGCCAGCCGCTGGCCGTCTGCGATGCAGGCCTCATCGCTCGGGTAATTGAGCACACGCAGGCCTCCATTGGCGGGGCGCTTGGCATCGGTATCTTCCGCCACCACGAATACCGAGAGGTGGTCGGAGACGTGTTCCGCCAGCACCGACACGGTCGGCGCTGTTTTCTTGCCGCTGCTCATCAGGCCACCTTCTCCATCATCTGGTGGTGTTCGACGTAGTCGAGGCTCCATTCGCTGGGGGCTTCGGCGATGCGCTGCTGCAGGCGCTCGAACACCGTGTCTGCTGCGGTGTCGCCGGCAGCATTGGCAAAACTGTGGCGGCTCCAGCTGCGGATCGTCGCCATCAATCCGGCGGCGAAAGTAGCCGTGTCACCGTTCTCGTTCCATCGGCGACGGTAAGGGCACTTCACGTAAACGGTGCGCTCGTCCACCAGCCGCAGGCCGTTGCGGTAGGCGGCGCTGCTCTCGTCCTTCAGCGGAGCCATGAACTCCTCGGGGGACTTGTAGAAGTTCAGAACCGTGCCTTGTTGGTACTGCTCCTGGCTGATTAGGCCTTCCTCGGCCATGCCCCGCCAGATCTGGTGCAGCTGGTCGTGCACGTTGCGGGTTTCGCCGCCGTTGTGGCCGAGATAGAGCCCTGCTTCATCACGGGAGAGGTTCACCGTCAGCAGGCGGCCGCCCAACTTCAGTTCGCGGCTGCGCAGCTCGAGGATGTGGCCCCAGTCCTTCATCGCTTGGGCGGTGAAGCATTGAAGTGCGTCGGCATCACCGGAGGCCAGCACATGGGTATGGCTGTTCAGGGGACCGGGGGAGGTGCTCAGCCAGTGCATAGCCGTGGCGGAAAAACCGAAGCTCACTGAGTTCGGCGCCACAGAGGGCTCATAGAAGCTGCGGGCACTTACCAGCACCGTTGGCTTCGGATCCCGGGGGATCTGCAGGGCCAGGTTGTTGGCCAGAGCAATGTTGTCGTTGCTCGGAAGATCGTTGCCGATCAGCGTCAGGTGCGCCGATGGCTGATTTGCATGTAGGCGATCCAGCACCTGGTTCCAGAGCCCAACAGCGGTTCCACCGTCGGCAGCTCCGTAATCGATCAGGACATGGCTGTCAGCGACAGCCAGTTCATCTACACAAGTCAAGGCCCAGTCCGAGGCGGCTTCGATGCACAAAAGAGCGCCCTCGGTCTGCGCGCTGTAACCCGTGGTCATGGCGATGGCCATGGACCTCGTCAGCGGCAGGCCTCACCGTACAGACCATGCCCCGAGAGCCTTTGTATCCGTGGTTCTTCTTCAGCTTGCTTCGAGCAACTGGCGCACCTCAACCAGACTGATTGCTGAGGCAGTGGTGCCTCCGAATGCGTCGAGAGGGATGGCTGAGGGGCCACCCTCTTTTTTATTGCCGCCTGAGCGCGGATTACTGCTGTTGCTGCATCTGCTGCTGACTCAGCGATTGACCACCTGTCCCCCCAGGAGGAGGTCAGACACCATGGACACGCTCAGACATGGGTGCTGTCTGCTCGGATCTCCTGCAGTGCAGTGGCCTTGCTGATGTTTAGTGGCTTTACGGTGTCAGGCGTGAGCACCGGGCCTGGCTCACAGATATCGTCAAGAACGCTTGCCATGAGCCAGCACCAATGTTGTCTAGTTCGTGTTGTAGCCAAAGGCGATGGTGAGACATTTCTAAACCTGCAGAGCGGGCACAGTGTTGTCGCCCCAGTAGCTCCAAATCTGATTATTCATGGCTGTAGTTGAGCCATCTCCAGTCGTCATGTTTTGGATCTGACTGGTGCTCAGGTTGCCTCCGGTGTAGACCGCCTCAAGGGTGCCTTTGGCGTAGATACCGATGCCGGTTACGCCGCGCGCTGTGACGTTGTCGGCTACTGAAATGTCCGAAGTGAAGACACCAATGATCTTGATCTCGTCAACAGCGTCTAAGCCTTCAATGAAGTCCGCTTTCTCTCCATTAGGGCTATTACCTGCTTTACCGTACCACCAATTACTTAAATGCTGGTCGGATTTGATTGCGATTAGATCCTTGATGCTGTCTTGTTGTGATTTAAAAGTGTTCCACCCGAAGTCACCGTGAAGTTCATCCGATCCACTACCGCCATCAATGATGTCGCGACCATTTCCACCGTGAATCAGATCATTCCCAGATCCACTGCTGATTAAGTCCCATCCAGCAAGACCCCTCAATGTGTCGTCATCTTCGCTACCACTAATTGCTGAACCTTCAGGGAGGAGAAAATCACCCTTTTCAATCTGTTTTCCCTGACCAATTTGGCCTGAAGAGTCAACCTGTATTACAGCACTAATTTTTACTTCCGCCTCCCATGTAGAAGCCTTGACGAGGTTGATCACGTTCTGAGATTCAGTGAGAAAATGCCTGCCATACTCGCGTAACCAATTTTTTGTTATGTCTACAGAAGCGGTGGTCGAAAACTTCAACGGTGCTTCGAGCTTGAAAAATGCAGTCTCCTCGAATCCAGGTGAATGCGCAAAACCATAATCCTCTCCGCTAAATCCGCTAAAAAAGCCGGATTGGACTCCCTCGCCAGAATCGACGTCTGGGGAGATATATCCACCTATTCTGATATCTATCTCTTGCACAAATGCCCCGTTATTATCGACATCTAAATAGACATTCCCATAGTTATAGCCGCTGCTTGTAAATTGATATTGGAAAAAGCCTTGATAGCCATTTTTGCCTATCCAAGTGCCCTCGCCATCTACCCGTTCCTTCCAGGTTCCTGACGACATTGAATCGGCATCAACATATATACCGTTAAATAAAATTGACAATGCCAGAACTAGAAATGCGATTAGTATTTTATCATTGCTTAAGCTTACCCTCGCCCGACTAAGCGCCTACTTTTTTTCTTAGCAAAGAAAATTCGAGAAGCTAGTACTCTCGGGAACCTTCTCGATCCTCGGCCATTTATTTGTAATTGGTTAGCCCTGTTTTGCCTTACGCCTGGAGAGGGGGGACAGTGTTGTCGCTCCAGTAGCTCCACATCTGATTATTCATGGCCGTTGTTGAGCCATCTCCAGTTGTCATGTTTTGGATCTGACTGGTACTCAGGTTGCCTCCGGTGTACACCGCCTCAAGGGTGCCTTTGGCGTAAATGCCAATCCCAGTGACACCACGCGCGGTGACGTTATCGACCACTGAGATATCAGGCGTGAAGACACCAATGATCTTGATCTCATCAGTGGCGTCCAATCCTTCAATGAAGTCAGCCTTCTCTCCGTTAGGGCTGTTGCCAGCTTTTCCATACCACCAATTACTCAAGTGCTGATCAGACTTGATGGCAATTAGATCCTTGGAGCCATCTTGCTGATCCAAGAAGGTGTTCCAACCGAAGTCACCGTGTAGCTCATCTGATCCACTACCGCCATCAATGATGTCGCGACCGTTGCCGCCATGAATCAGATCATCGCCAGCTTTACCAAACAATTGATCAAAGCCAGCCAATCCGCGAATGGTGTCTTCATCAGAAGTACCGTTAACAATAGAACCGACAAAACCAGAGTCGTATTCTGATTTTTCAACCTGCTTGGCTTGGATTACTGAATCAGAAGTTGAGCCATTCTTTTCAGAATTAATACGGACGACATCACTCCATGTACTAGTCTTTAGACTTTCGAAGCGAAGATAACGAGATCCCAGATATGAATTATCCTGAATATTTATCCTTTGCGAAAGCGGCTGAATAGTGGAGTCTTCGTTTAGTGATTTTATTGAAAATGTTAAATATTCAGTTGATTCTTTGATATTATCGGAGTGAATCTGTATAGATATGCTCCCATCGCGAACTCCTCGATTAAATTGCATAGTCCCGTACGATTGGGAAAATGAATAATCAAGACCCTCGGTCGCTGTATTTCCTGTCACTTCCCATCTGATCCGATCAACTTTGTTTATAAATCCTCGTCTCGAAAGACTAATAAGATAATTCCCTTTCCCACTTTTTGGTTCAGTAAACTCAAGTGATTTTTCAGATACACGATAGAATGAAGAGACCCCGTCACTTTCGTCACCGTCGTCTTTGATGGTGAATTGAGCCGTAGAGGATCCAGTAAAAGTATAAGCTCTATTATTTGTTGAAAGGTCCAACAGAACTGTCTCATCTGACTCTTTAATTGAGTCGTTTATTGTCGTCAGGTAAATATAGTTTGTGCTAAGTCCTTTTGGAAAATAAATGCTTCGACGAACATTTTTATAGTCAGAACCTCCTGTCGCGCTTCCTCTAACCTGTTTTACGGACAGGGTTGCGGGAAGTTGAATATTGCCAGATCTTGTGACTTTAATTCTTAAAAAATCTCCTTCAGTCCCATTTACGCCTTCCTCAAGTGTGAAATAATTGTATCTACCCCCATCATTATCCTTAATAGTGACAATTCCAACGTCATCAGCAAACACGGTCTGTACATCAGGGTGTTGATCAAGAACCGTGATTTTTAGCGGCACTAGTTCATCTTCTTCCGCAATAGGGTCGTCAATAGTGGGAAATAAAGCAGTCTTTCTTGTCTCACCTTCCCCGAAGCTAATGACCCTCGAATAGTTAGTAGGAAAGTCCAGACCTGTATACGCAGCAGCATTATCACCAATTCCATAATATCTATGCCTAATAACACTTACCCTCTGGGCTTTACGTGACGTACGAGTCACAACTACAATGCCATCTGAGCCTTCTTTAACGTTTAGATCCTGAATTTTGTAATTGCCTCGATCATCTAAAAATCCATTGCCATTGAGATCGTGAAGGAAGTACTCTTCAGCGCCGGAATAAAAAGGGTTCAGAGATGTATTTAATGCGCCGGAGATCGCCTCACCATTAGACGTGTAGTGCCTATGCTGAAATGTATTATTAGGATGTCTCCAGATTAGTCCAAAGAAGGTTCCTGCGAACTGAGGCCCCCATCCAAGTCCACTATTTGTATTCGGCCTCGTAATTGCTAACGGTCTTGATGAGTAACTAGTCCAAGCTGAATTTGGAGATATTTCTAATTGACTTCCATCTTTGAGGTCGCTAAAGATAGCCTTGTCTGAAAGATTCCCAGACCAATAAAAAGTTATTTGATCGCGATCATTTCTTAGGCTTACTGGCGTCGCCATCTCTAAATTTTGGAGCCTCTCTATCTGTGACTGATCTTAGGCGTATGCCCTGTTGCAGTCACATGCAAAGTCACCGAAACCGTTTAGCAAGAGAGCGCAAACAGACCACCTACGGCCATTTGGCGCACACTTTGGCGCACAAAAAATGATATTTAGCCGTTTTGCGCTAAAAAAGCGGCCCGTGTGGACCGCTTAAATGCCAGTTCTGAACTGACTTTTTTGAAAAATGGAGCCAAGGAGACTCGAACTCCTGACCCCCTGCATGCCATGCAGGTGCTCTACCAGCTGAGCTATGGCCCCATGTCGACGTGGTGGCTTCAGAGCCGCCGTCGTCGTGTCACAGCTTACACCGCGGGAGCCTCAGACCTGGCGCCAGACGGCAACCAAGCGACCCTGCACCTCCACCTGTTCGGCGGGAAGCTCAATCGGCTGGTAAGAGGGGTTGGCAGCTTCCAGCACCACCGTCGCCCCCTGTCGATGGAAATGCTTGAGCGTGGTGCCACTGCCAGCCACCAGAGCACTCACCACCGTGCCGTTGCGCAGCCGCTGGGGATCCTGCACCGGCTCCATCAACACCACATCACCATCGGCGATGTGGGAGTCGACCATCGAGTCGCCATTCACCGTCAGGGCAAACAGGCCACGGGTCTCCAGCACCGGCGCCAGGTCCAGATGCTCCTGAACATCATCGAAAGCCGTCACCAAGCCACCAGCGGCAACGGCGCCCAGCACGGGAATCCCGGCGGCACCCACCATGTCGCCCAAGAGCTGCAGCGTGCGCGCCTGGCCTTCCTGCCAGGTAATCCATCCCTTCTGCTGAAGATGGCGCAACCGGCTCTGAATCGGCGCAGGAGAGCGCAGTCCCATCGCCTGCATCATCTGGCGAATCGAAGGGCTGTGGCGATGGGTGCCGATGTAGTCCGCCAGCCAGTCGTAAAGCTCTTGCTGAGCAGTGGTGAGGGACTCCTGGGGGGCACGGGTCACCGCAAGAAAAGGTTCGGGCAATACATTTGTACCGTTCCTTGCCGTGTGCCGCAAGCGCAAGCTCAGTTCAAACCAGTTTCCACACCGCAGCCTCGGGAATGCTCGGCGCCAGGTTCAGGTCTTTGGGCTCCTTAAACACCACACGCCATTCCGGAACCCGGCAGGAGACATAGCCGGGATGCTCAATCAGCAGCCCCGGCTGCTCGGTTGTGCTGGCCACCCAGCCCGACATCCAGTGCCCCTCCTCCGAGAGGCCACCTTTGAACCAAACCCAGCAGCGTTCCTTACGCATCGCGATGCTCTTCAGCGGTTTTTGTAGGACTCAAGCTGTTGCGGACAGGCCGCCATCAGATATCCCATCAACTGCCCGGTAATACGGGACTTTTCCTGATCGGTTGGTGCGTTGGGAACATCCTCGTAACGCATCGAGGTGTCGCGCTCAAACATGGCTTTGAGCTCAGGATCCGGCAAGGCGTAAAAAGCATCCACACCCATTTCACAGATTTTCTCGGCCGTCCATCGGGCGATGATGCTCTGCTGTTGTTTATCGGTGGCCTGATCCGCTGACGCTGCCACCGCATGGGCGGTGACGATCAACGGCACCAACCAGCGGTGGATCACCGTCATAAACCACCCATCAACACCGCCAACAGAGCCTGCTGCGCATGCAGGCGGTTTTCTGCCTGATCAAAGATGCGGCTTGCCTTGCCCTCCATCACCTCGGCGCTGATCTCCTCACCGCGGTGAGCCGGCAGGCAGTGCAGAACGATCGCATCGGCTGCCGCCTGCTCCATCAGGGCTTGATCCACGCAGAATCCCGCAAAGGCCTGCTCCCGCTGCGCCTGTTCGGCTTCCTGACCCATGGAGGCCCAAACGTCGGTGTAAACGGCCTGGGCTCCCGCCACCGCCTCACGGGGGTCAGTCACCACCTCAATCGAGGCACCGTGGTGTGCCAGGGATTGGGCCTGCTCAAGCACGCCCGGCAAGGGCTCAAAGCCCTCGGGGCAGCCGATCCGCACATTCACCCCCAGCAGCGCGCCGCAGAGCATCAGGGAATGGGCCACGTTGTTGCCGTCGCCCACATAGGCCAGGGTCTGACCAGGAAGGGCGCCATGGGCTTCCTGCATGGTGAGGAAGTCGGCCAGGGCCTGGCAGGGATGCTCCAGATCGGTGAGGGCATTGATCACCGGCACCGAGGCCCAATGGGCGTAGTCCACCAGTTCCTGCTGAGCGAAGGTGCGAATCGCCAGCACATCGCAGTAACGGCTGAGGACCCGGGCCGTGTCTTCCAGCGGCTCGCCGCGGCCGAGCTGGGTGACGGAAGGATTGAGATCCACCGTCTGGCCGCCGAGGCGGGCCATGGCCACCTGAAAACTCACACGGGTTCGGGTGGAGGCCTTGCTGAAGATCAGACCCAGCACGCGGTTGCCGAGATCGATCCGACGATCGCCGCTCTTCAGTTGTGCAGCCAGATCCAGCAACGCTGCTGTTTCCCCGGCAGAACAATCCGCTGAGGAAAGGAAGTCACGTCCGCACAGCGGAGAGAGGACAGCAGCAACGCCCGCAGAAGCGGTAGCCATCGCGACGGTTCAAAGGACTGTTATCGGGGATGAGGCCCGCTGCCGTCAAGCGGTCACACCGGACGGCAGCACACTCGCCTCGAGCATCTGCTTGAGGTCATCCCCCTCGATCACCTCTTTCTCGAGGATCTTCTGGGCGATCGTCTCGAGCAGCGCCATGTTCTCCCGCAGGATCGCGAGGGCGTCGTCGTGGGCCTGGTCCACCAGCCCGCGCACCTCCTTATCAATGGCCTGAGCCGTGGCATCACTCACCGAGCGGCGTGGGTTGTTGCCTCCACCAAGGAAACGGCCACCGCCCTGCTTGTCGTAGGCCAAGGGCCCCAGGGTGTCGCTCATGCCATAGGTGCCCACCATCTGCTCAGCCAGATCGGTGGCGCGCTGCAGATCGTTGGCAGCGCCCGTGGTGATCTTGCCGAAGACAATCTCTTCAGCTGAGCGACCACCGAGAAGCGTGGCGATCTGGCCCTGGAGTTCCTCCTTGGAATTGAGGAAGCGCTCTTCGGTGGGCAGCTGCAGGGTGTAGCCCAGGGCGCTCATGCCACGGGGCACGATCGAGATCTTGGCCACCTTGCTGCCGCCAGGCATGAGATGGCCCACGATCGCGTGGCCCACCTCGTGGTACGCCACCACCTTCTTTTCATCGTCCTGCAGGACGCGGCTCTTCTTCTCCAGACCAGCCACAACCCGCTCGATCGCTTCACCGAGGTCCTGCTGCTCAACGCTGGTGCGCTGGGCACGCGCTGCGAGCAGGGCAGCTTCATTCACCAGGTTGGCGAGATCAGCACCGGCAAAACCACTGGTGGCCTGAGCCACGCTGTCGAGGTCAACACCTGCAGCCAGCTTCACCTTCTTGGCGTAGATCTCGAGGATGGTCTTGCGGCCGGAGAGGTCCGGACGGTCCACCAGCACTTGCCGGTCGAAACGGCCGGGACGCAGCAGGGCTGCATCGAGCACCTCGGGCTGGTTGGTGGCCGCCAGAACGATCACCGGCTTGTCCTGGGCGGTGAAGCCATCCATCTCGGTGAGCAGCTGGTTGAGGGTCTGCTCCCGTTCGTCGTTGCCGCCGACGACACCCATCGAACCCGAACGGCTCTTGCCGATGGCGTCCAGTTCGTCGATGAAAATGATGCAGGGCGCTTTTTTCTTGGCTTCTTCAAACAGGTCGCGGACCCGGGCGGCACCAGCACCAACGAAGAGTTCCACGAACTCCGAGCCGGAAATGATGAAAAAGGGCACCTCGGCTTCGCCGGCCACGGCCTTGGACAGCAGGGTCTTACCGGTGCCGGGAGGTCCGACCAGCAGCACACCTTTAGGAATGCGCGCACCGATCTCGGCATAGCGCTCAGGGCGCTTGAGGAAGTCGACGATCTCGGTGAGTTCCTGCTTCGCCTCATCCACGCCCGCCACGTCGGCGAAGGTGATCCGCGACTCCTCATCGGGCACGTACACCTTGGCCTTGCTCTTGGTGAAGCTCAACGCCCCCTGAGCACCACCGCCCATCGAGCGGCGAGCAAAGAACTGCAGCACCAGGATGAAGATCAGGGGCGGCACCACCCAGCTGAGGATGGTGGTGAAGATGTTCGGCTTCTTTGGGGGAGCTGCCGCGAATTCAACGCCCTTGGTTTCGAGGCGTTGGGGCAGATCCATGTCGAAGATCGGCGTGGTGGCCAGCACGGGAGGCGTTCCCTCCTCGGGATCGCTCAGCTCGTAGCGAATCTGGTCTTGCGTGATGAAGGCCCGCTTCACCGCACCGTCATTCACCTGGTCGATGAACAGGGAGTAGGGCACCCGCGGCACCTGCTGCATGCCATTGCTGGGGAGGAAGCTGCTGGCCAGCAGCAACACCCCGAAGCCAATCAGCACCAGGTTGATGATCCCGAAGCGACGGTTCGGCTGGTTGTCGTCCTGGCGGATCGGCATGGATGGCCTGAGAGTTCCGACACGCTACGAGGGATCTCTGGCAATCAACGGGTGTGAGAACCGAACGGCGCCTAGCTTCTGCCCATGTGTGGTCGCTACTGCCTCGACACGCCTCGCGCGGAATTGCAGCAGCTGCTGCGCAGCTGGTTGCGGCCGGAGGACAGCGCCTGGCTGGAGCATTACGCCCCCCGCGAGCTGATCCGCCCCCATGAGCCGGTGCTGGCTGTGCGGCGTGAGCACGGTGAAGACCGTCTGTCCCACATGCTCTGGGGCCTCCTGCCGGGCTGGGTCAAGGACCCGCTGCAGGCGCCGCGACCGATCAATGCCCGCGCCGAAACCATCGCGGAGAAAGCCTCCTTTCGCGGGCCATGGCGTCATCACCGCTGCCTTCTGCCCAGCAGCGGCTTTTTTGAAAAGGGTCATCTGATCCAGCGCAAAGACCGGCAGCTGTTCTGGCTGGCCGGTGTCTGGGACCGCTGGATCGGCCCCGATGGCAGTGAAGTGGAGACCTGCTGCGTGATCACGACGCAGCCCAACAGCCTGGTAGCCCCATTGCACGATCGGATGCCGGTGATCATTCCCGAGGGATTAGAGAGCATCTGGCTGGAACCGGGTGATGGAGCTCACCGACGCGCCCTCGAGCCGATGCTCACGCCAGCGCCAGCGGAGCCATGGGACTGCAGAGCACTCAAGCCAGCGGCCCCCGCCAACAAGCACCAGCAGCTCTCCTTGCTCGATTGAGCAAGGCTTGACAGCCGCAGCTCACTGCCGAACCTGGGGGTAGCGACAGTGGCCAAGGTGCTGGTGGGATTGGTTCAGCGGCTCCTGCGGCGGGATGACACCCAGCGGAAGCTGCTGCTGCTCTGCACTGTGATTGCCACCGTGGGCTTCGCCTTTCCCCGCTTGGTGTGGGCGACCTACATCGGCTACAGCCTGATTGCCTTGCTGCTCACCCAGGTGATGGTGGGGAGCAGCAACGCTCCGAACTGGAGTGATGCGCTGTATCGGGGTCTTGGGCTGATGGCCGTGGTGACCAGTGGCTCTGGCTGCTTACGCCCCTGGAGCTGATCTACAGCGGCATGCCGCTGGCCCTGAGTTGGAGCGTGCTGGTGGGCTGGAGCGTGATCCGCCTGGTGACACGCTTCGCCAGCACCAAGCGCGTCACCGAAGCGCTGCTGATGGGTGCCACGGCCGGGTACCTGCACATCGGACTCGCCGCCGGCCTGGTGATGAGTGCTCTGGAAACCATCCAGCCGGGCAGCTTTCAACCCCTGGAGATGGCCAACGTCGGCGATTCGAGCGTCCTGGCCAGCGCCCGCCTTTTTTCGGCAATCAACTACTACACCTTCGTTTGCCTCACCACCGTCGGTTTTGGGGACATCAGCCCGATGCTCCCCCTGTCACGGATGGTGAGTGTGGCCACCAGCGTTGCCGGACCGCTCTACCTCGCTGCCGTGATGGGGGTGCTGATCGGCCGCTTCGCCAGCAGCCTCGATCGGCAAAGCCGGGAGCGCTGAGCTCAGCTGCCGCTGCGCCAACGCAGCAACCAGTCGTTGCCCATGGGCTCGCTCTGATGCCACTGCCCCTGCAGCACCTGATCCATGGCGCTGAAGTTCAGATCTCCAAGGGGAGTGCGGGCCGCCATGCCCCCCATCAACTTCGGAGCCACCACCGCTGCAATCTCCTGCACGCAGCCCTGCTGGATCGCCGCGGCCGCCAGCTCAGGGCCGCACTCCCAAAGCACCTGGTTGCAACCGCGTTCCGCCAGGGCCTCCATCAACTGCTGCGGTTCACAGGCCGAGAGCCCCAGTGTCTCAGGCCCGGATGGCAAACGCCGGAGGTCGGCATCGGGGCCATGGGCCACGAGGGTCGGCGCCACCGCGGTATCCCAGAGCTGGGCCTGATCCGGCAGATCCAAACTGCGGCTCAGCACCACCCGCAGCGGTTCCGGCGAACGCCGGCCCCTGCTGGTGAGCAGCGGATCATCGCCGCGCACCGTGCCACCCCCAACCACCACGGCATCCATGCCGCTGCGCAGTTGATGCACCCAATCGCGGGCGGGTGGGCCGCTGATCCATTGGCTGGCGCCATTGGGCAAAGCAGTGCGGCCATCCAGGCTCATGGCCCACTTCAGAACCCCGAACGGGCGGCCGGTGCGAACGCGGTGCAGAAAGGCCCGGTTCTGCTGGCGGGCCTCCTCGCGCAGCACACCACTGATCACCTCAAGCCCCGCCTGCCTCAGCTGACGGACGCCGCCCCCATCCACCCGGGGATCGGGATCCTCCAGGGCGATCACAACGCGGCGAATTCCCGCGCGCAGCACCGCCTCACTGCAGGGGGGCGTGCGGCCGTGGTGGCAGCAGGGTTCAAGGGTGACCACAAGGGTTCCGCCCCGGGCCGCATCCCCGGCCTGCCGCAAGGCTCCCACCTCGGCATGGGCATCTCCGGCCCGGGCATGAAAGCCTTCACCCGCAAGGCGCCCTTCGCGATCAAGAACCAGGGCCCCCACGAGGGGGTTGGGGCTGGTATGGCCTTCGGCAAGGGCGGCCAGGGCCAGGGCACGCCGCATCCAGAGCTCCCACATCAGCTGAGGGGCAGCTCCTGCAGGGAGCGCCATTCACCAACGACGTAGGGAGGGATCGGCAATTCGGTGAAGACACCCGGCAACGCCAGACGTAGCGGTCGGTTATTGCTGAGATCGTCCAGCAGAGGATCGAGGGCAAATTCAGCCGCTGCGTCGCGGCCATCGGTGGCCAGCACCGGGTTGGCCAGGGTGATGTCGTCCAGCTGCCATTCGCGGCGACCCGCCAACACCTGGAGGCTCACCGGATGATCGAGCCGCAGTTTCCCGGGATAGCCCACCACGCGCAGCACCACCGGCTGGCCCGGAGGGCCTTCGCGGTAGGCCACCGCCTGCCAGCTGTCGTAATCGAGGTCCCTGAGGCTCTCCAGCGAACGGACCATGGCGACGCCATCCTCGTTTTCGTGCTGATGAACCTGGGCCCATGCCAGACCTGGCGTGAGCAGCAGCAGCCCCAGAGCAGCCAACAAACAGCAGAGCAAACGGCGCATGGGCAGGAGGTGAGTGAGTGAATTCTCACAACAAACCTGCACAGAAGGCGATTCACGCCAACAATCAACCCCTGGAGGTTGCATTCCACTCTGCTCCGGGCCTCAGCAAGAGCCTGCAGGCGGTGGGCTTCGAGATGGATGTCGCCCAATTGAGCCGGGGCCGGCACAAAGGGAGCTTGCAGCTGGGTGGTTCACGGCAGCTGCCGGTTTTATCCATCCAGACCAATCAAGACCTGCTTCTTCAGGGCAACCGACGACCTGGGGGTGATGCCCCTCAGCTCCCCAGAGGTACAGCAGACCATCGGCGGCAACACCGTGCATGAGATTGCCTGCCATTACGGCTTCCAAAGCCGCAATCACTTCGCCAGGGATTTCCGCAACCAATTCAGTGAATCCCCCAGCGCCACGCTTCAACGGGTATCAGCTCCGGGGATGAGCGTCCAATCGGTCTCCGTGGCCCAGAGCCCCCAGATGGCCATGGCCCTGAGGTAGTGGCAGGCCCGGTAGGTGTTCACTGCGGTGATCGCCTCAGGGGTGCGGAACTGCAGACCACCGGAATACACCTGCTCAACAACCGCTGAGCAGATCGCTTGCGCCGTCTGCTTGTCTCCCATCAGGCGGTAGTAGCTGGCGATCCCAAAGTTGATCCCCGTCCACACCTCGAGGGGGTGGGTGCCATTGGGATCCAAAGGCGTGCCATCGCGGCGCAGACCATTGGCCACACCGAGGGAACCGCTATCGAAAGCCTCAAAGCAGGCCTCCTTCACGGCCTTCAAGGTGCTGCGGCTGTTGTTGTCACTCACCACCGGCGGCAGGCCCAGGAGCCGTGCGTAGAAATCGCCGCAGAGTTGATCGGCCATCACCACCGGCGTGCCGCTCTCGGCATCAATGTCGTAGTACTCGCCGTTCCAGAGCAGCTTGTCGAAATTGCCCCGGGATTGCTCCAGCCAACCGCTGAATTCACGTTGCTCAGCGGAGGTATCCAGCCCGGTGCTGAGTTGCAGCGTCTGGGCAATGGCCAGGGCTGCCTCAAGCGCAGCAATCCAGAGGGCACCGCAGTAGGCACTCACCCCTTTGAGGGGCCAGTCGTCGAAGGTCTGATCCGGAGCACCGCCGTTGTCGGGCAGGCCGTCGTTGTTCACGTCGAACGTTTTGAGGTAGCGCAGCGCCTCCACGGCCGCGGGCCAGCAATCGGCGAGGAAGCGGATGTCTTCACCACTGGGGGCGAGCTTGAAGGTGCGCCACACCTGCAGCACAAAATCACTGCCGAGGTCTTTCCAGAGGTTGCAGTCCTGATAAGCGGTGTAGTTGGTCGCATCCCAGGGGATCTCGTTGGGAGCCCCCAAGTCGTGGGGGGTGGCTCCTTTCACCTTGCGGTCAGCCTCCACCCGGCCCTTGCCCTGGGTGAAGTACCAACCGATCGGGCGCTGGGTGGCATCTGCGGCCGGAATCGCCCGGGCAAAGCTGCGCAGCACGGCCTTGTCAAGTTCCGGCCAGAGCTGCAGCAGGGCCAGGGATCCGTAGAGACGAACGTCAAGACTTTCGTACCAGGCGTAGTCGAGGCACTCGAGAACGCCGAAACGACCGTAGGGATCCTCCGGTGATGCCGCACTCCAGAGAGTGCCGCCACTGCAGAGGTCGTAAAGCTCATTGAACAGAGCCATCCGCAGCGGTTCCGGCAGGTCCTGGCGTTGCAGCACCGGCTGCTGCCAGTCCTCGATCTGCTGGCGCCAGCTGCGCCAGTCACGCAGCGCTTCAGCGGCAATGGCAACCGCCTGGTTGGCATCCGCAGCGAAGAAATCGGTGTAGCGGCGCAGCGCCTGGCTGCCGGTGGCAAAAGCCGTCACAGGCAGATCCCAGCTGATCACCAGCGGAATCTCAATGCTCTGCCCGGGGGCCAGCTGACACTGCACCGCCAGCGCCGCACTGAGGGGATCGCCGGAACCACTGCGTCGGTCGTTGTTGCTTTCAGGGATGGAACCATCAGCACTGAAGCTGTCCCACAGCTCACGTCCATCACCGCTGGGATTCCAGCGACTGCAGCGCTGGATCGTCACACCGGGCTGCTCGGCTGTGGCAATGCACCACTGGCCCTCTCCTTCGGCAACGGGATTAGAGACGTTTCCCTCCAGCACCACTCCCTTGAGGGAGCCATCGTCAATGCAACGGTTGCGCTGGCCGGTGGTGCTGCCGATGGCCGGGGCGTAGTTGTGCTCCGGGCTGCCGTCATCGCGGAAGTGAACCTCAGCCGAGGAATCGGTGTTGGTGAACCAGCCGGTGGTGTTGCGCCAACTCAGCAGCAACGACAAATCCAGAGGCTGATCCGTGGGATTGCGCAGCGTCCAGACGAACACCGCCACCGGGTAGCTGGTGCGCTGGTAATCACCCGGCAGGATGGGGCTGAAGGCCTCACAACGCACCTCGGCGTCATACACGCCCTCATAGCTGGTCCAGCTGAGGGGATAACGGGCGGAATAGGTGCCGGTGCTGCGATCCGACGTGCTGGCCGGGTACCACTCCCAGGCCTTTAGCGGCTGGCCAGCCGCCGGCCGCGAGGCATCCTGATCCGGCTGAACCGCCAGGGCGTGGGCGCGCTTGCCGCGGCCATTCCCTTCAAACAGAGCGAACTGACAATCGGGCAGCACCCCAAACCAGTGCTCGCCGCCATCGAGGTGCCAGAGGTTGATGTTGCCGTCGGGCGCCCGCCCGAAGCAGCCAGCTCCAAAGCCCCCCAGCGGCATGCCGTGGTTGGGGCCATCGTCGAGGTTGCTGTCATAGCGAACCGTGTAGGGCTTATCCCAGCCCAGGCCGAAGGGTCGGCTCCAGGAGGCCTCCGGTGGCTGCCAGCCCTTGGCGTGCTTGCCGCGACCCAGCAGGGAGTTCAGGGCGGACCAACCGAACGAAGCCATGCAGGGGCCGAGAGTCGCCCCAGATTGCCAGGTTTGACGCGATCAGCCAGCCGTTGCGATCAGCCTGCAGACATCAGCCTGCAGACAGTGGTGAGGGATTGTCTTCGGCATCCAGCAGGGCATCCAAGGTGACCGCCGTGCGGACCAAGGCTTGATAGCGATGCAGGCTGCGGCGGTTCTGATCCAGCCAACGGCCGGGGGCCGTCCCCTCCAGGTCGGGCTGATCGGGATCGAGCAGGGGCACATCGTCCTGCTGAGCAATCAAGGCAATCACAAGCTCGTGCAAGCGTTGGCGACGATCGTGGGCTGGGGTCATGCCTCCTCCATCAGGTCGTTCAGGCGCTGTTCCGCCGCCAAGGGCAGCGTCACCGGATCAGCGGTGTAACTGCAGGCCTGGGCAATCCGAGCCTGCAGCAGGGCCTGCGCCAGCGGCCATGGCCCCGCAAACCCTGACACCAGAATGACGGGATGATCGATGTGATCGGCACCGACGCCGGGGCGCCCGCCTCGTTGCCCGCTCCACAGCAGACGCTGCTGCGAGCAGCCGCCGTGATTGCAGCACCGCAGCGGTTGCAGGCTGCTCTGCAGGACTGGCTGGGGGAAGCCTTGCCGGAGCTGATCAGCAGCGATGACCCGCGGGCTCTGGTGGACAGCCTGCAATCAAGAGCTGCTGATCAAGCTGTGGTGGTGCTGGCCAGCGGCGATCCGCTCTGGTTCGGCCTTGGGCGCATCCTTTGCGACCGCATCGGGGCAGAGCGGCTGCGGTTTCATCCCGCCCCCACATCGCTGCAGCTGGCCTTCGCCCGCATTGGACGCCCCTGGCAGGACGCCGACTGGGTGAGCCTGCACGGGCGGGACCCCGAAATCCTGGCCAGCACCTTGCAGAAGCGACCGGCGGCCCTGGCGGTGCTGACGGACCCGAACCAGGGGGGCGCCAGCACCGTGCAACAGATGTTGCGCAGCAGCGGGCTGGAGGCCAGCACGGACCTGTGGCTCTGCGAAAACCTCGGCCACCCCGATGAACGGGTGCAGCTGATCGCCCCACACGCCTCGTTACCAACAGATCTGCAGCCGCTGCTGATTGCACTGCTGATCGCCCGCGAACCCGCCGCACCGGATCCGCATCAGCTGCCGTTGTTCGGGCTCGATGACGGGCTCTACCTGCAGCACAGCGATCACCCCGGATTGATGACCAAGCGGGAGGTGCGCATCCAACTGCTGGCCGAACTCGCCTTACCGCCACAGGGCGTGCTCTGGGATCTGGGGGCCGGCACCGGCAGCGTCGGTCTGGAAGCGCTGCGCTTGCGCCCAGGGCTGCAACTGCTGGCGGTGGAACGCCGCGCCGGTGGCGCGCAACTGATTCAACGCAATGCACAACGGCTCGGCGTCAGCCCTGCGGCGGTGCTGGAGGCCGACGCCAACACGGTGCTGAACGGCGAGCTCCCGAGCCAACTCAGCCAGCCCGACCGGGTTCTGCTCGGAGGCGGGGGCGCCCAACGGGAGCGCCTGCTGCAGGAGGTGCTGACGCGGCTGCGGTGTGGCGGTGTTGTGGTGATCCCCCTGGCGAGCATCGAGGCCTTGGCGAGCGTTCGGCCACTGCTCGAGAACGCTGGATTGGCCGTGCGCGTGCAGCAACTGCAGGCCTGGCGGGGACAACCGCTGGGGGATGGCACCCGCCTGGCTCCGATGAACCCCACCTTGATCGTGACGGGAAGGAAGCCGGCTCAAGCCGGCTTCACGGGGAAGACTTGAGCGGGGTGATCCGAACCGGATCGCCGATGCCAATTCCCAGCCGCTGCGCCTCACCGGCACCGATCTCAATCACCGCGCCAACGAAATCAGCCCGTCCATTTCCATCGGCATCGGCGGCGTAGGAGCGGCAGGGCAGGGCAGCACAGGTGGGAACGGCAGGCACCAGATCGAGCACCCGCCCATCGCGCACAAAAATCATGTCCAGTGGCGCAAGGGTGTTGAACATCCAGAAGCGCTGCGGCTGGGGGGTAGCAAAGGGAAACCACATCCCGCGCAAGGGCGGCAGAGCCGGCCTCTGCATCAAGCCCAGCCGCTGCTGCTCCGGACTGCGGGCCACCTCGAGATCAATGCAACGCTGCTGGGCCACGCACCAGCGGGCCTCAACCGGCAGCCATTGCGGCGGTGACTCAGGGGGCAGAGCATCCATGGCCGCTCAAGCCTCCGGCAACACCTGCCCGAGGCAATAGCCCCGGCCGCGCACGGTGTGCAGCAAACGGCGTTCTCCACCGGCCTCCAGCTTCTGGCGGAGATAGCGCACGTACACCTCCACAACATTGCTGCTGGAACGCTCCCCCTGCCACACCTCCTGAAGCAGCAGCTCGCGGCTCAACACCTGGCCGCGCCGCCGCAAGAGCACCTGCAACAGCATGAATTCCCGGGCCGTCAACGCCACCACACGGTCTCCCCGCCGCACCGTTCGGTTGGCGGGATCGACACTGAGATCGTCCAGCTCAAGCAGCGCCGGTCGCTGCCCCGAGCGCTGTTGAATCGTGCGGTGCAGGCGCAGACGCAACAACAGATCGCTGGGCCCGATCTCCGAGAGCCAGAAATCATCGGCACCACTTCCCAGGCAGGCGGCGCGAGCCTCAACGCTGTCGCGTTCCAGATCCAACAAGATCGGCATGGCCCCGAAACGGCTGCGCAGGTCTTGAATCAATGCGGCCTGATCGGCCGCCAGCACAGCGGCCACTGGAGATTCACCCGGTTCAGGGGCATGGGCCGAGGGCCCGGCACTGAGCAAGTCGAGGGTGGCGTAGCCCGATGCAGCCAGACGGGGCGCCAGCGACACCGCCGAAGGGCCTGCCAACAGCAACAGGGGATCAGCGTTCATTCTCGCTCGGGCTTGGCGATGTGGGGCAGGCCCCAACCCAATTTGTTGCGCAGCACCTGGAAGAACTCATGGTCGGCGAGACGCACAAAGCGCACCGGGTGATCGCTGCGGCGGATCAGCACCCGATCTTCCGGCCAGACGTAGCAACCGGCACTTCCGTCCACCACCATCATCAGCCGCTCCGGCGTGACTGGAAAAATCGTGACGGGTTCACAGTCGCTGAACACCAGGGCGCGGGAGGCCAGGGAATGGGGCGCGATCGGGGTGAGTTGCAGCACCGGACAATCCGGCGTGATCACCGGCCCACCGGAGCTGAGGGCGTAGGCCGTCGAACCCGTCGGCGTGGAGAGGATCACACCATCAGCGGCAATATCCACCGGGGCGTGGCGGCCGATGGCGATCTCGAAGTGGCACATGCTCGTGAGCGGCTCACGGTGCAGGGCCATCTCGTTGAGAGACAGCGCCTCCCAGCGGCGCTGATCACCCCGCATCACGCTCACCACGAGGTTGCTGCGTTCCTCGATCGTCCATTGCTGGGTGAGCACCACATCGAGGGCCCGGTCCAGATCATCGAGATAGGCCTCGGCCAGAAATCCCAGGTGGCCGGTGTTGATCGTGAGAATCGGAATCCCCACTGGGGCGGTCTGCCGCGCAGCGGAAAGCACCGTGCCGTCACCCCCCAGCACGATGGCCAACACCATCGATTGATCGAAGCCCTTGGGCACACAGGCGCTGTAGCCGCGCAGGCGCAGGTGCTGATCGGGGTTGGCAAAGCCCACCATGCCCCCGGAACTGCTGGCCCGCTCCACGGCATGGCCGGCAGCCTCCAGGCGCTGCTGAATCGTGTCCGCCGTCTGCACCGCCAGCGGCTTGCCGTCATTGACGATCAGTCCGATCCGGGGCACTGATCCACGACGGGTAGAGGTCAGCCTCAGCCTATGGGACGCGCAAGAACAGAACGCCGCTCAGTAACGAAGGTTCCCGATCAGAACTGCTCGAGGAAGCGCAGATCGCTGGTGTACAGCCGGCGGATGTCGTCAATGCCATGGCGCACCATGCAGAAGCGCTCCACCCCAAGGCCCGCGGCAAAACCGCTGTAGCGCTCCGGATCGAGGCCCAGCCCTTCCAGCACGGCGGGATCCACCATGCCGCAGCCCATCACCTCCAGCCAGCGGCCGCGCCACTGCACATCCACCTCGGCGGAGGGCTCGGTGAAGGGGAAATAACTGGCCCGGAAACGCACTGGCAGGTCACCGAAGAAGGCCTTGAGGAAGGCCATCACCGTGCCGCGCAGGTGGCTGAAATCGAGCCCTTCATCAATAGCCAGCACCTCCACCTGGTGGAACACCGGCGAGTGGGTGGCATCAACGGCATCACGGCGATACACCCGTCCGGGAGCCACGATCCGCACCGGCGGCGGGTTCTCTTCGAGGTGACGGATCTGCACCGGGGAGGTGTGGGTCCGCATCAGCAGATCACCACCTAGATAAAAGGTGTCCTGCATGTCCCGGGCTGGATGGTCCTCGGGGATGTTCAGCGCAGTGAAGTTGTAGTGGTCCCGTTCCACCTCAGGCCCCTCTGCCACGCTGTAGCCGAGGCCCAGGAACAGATCGACGATCTCTTCAGTGGTGGTGATCAGGGGATGGCGATGCCCCATCGGCACCCCGGAAGCCGGGGCGGTGACATCGAGGCTTTCCCTGGCGATGCGCTCCGCCATGGCCGCCTGCTTCACGGCCTGGAGCCGCTCTCCCAACAGCGACTGCACCTGCGTTTTCAGCACGTTGGCGCGCTGACCCACCAGGGGACGCTCCTCACCGGGCAACTTGCCCATCGCCCCGAGCACACCGGAGATGCGGCCCTTCTTGCCCAGCAGCCCGACCCTCAGTTGCTCCAGCGCAGCGGCATCGGCCGCCTCGGCGATCTCCGCCGCGGCCTGCTGCTCGAGGGCATCGAGTTGATCGGTGAGCTGCTGCAGGGTGACCGGTGCGCTCACAGGGATGGAACAGACAGCTGCTGACTGTAAGCAGCCGTGCCGCTTAGGTTCATCTCAGTGCGTATGACCCCATGGCCCCGCTGCGGATCCTGATCAGCAATGACGATGGGGTCTTCGCCGACGGCATCCGAACCCTGGCCGCCGCAGCGGCAGCCCGCGGCCATGAGGTGACGGTGGTCTGCCCGGATCAGGAACGGTCGGCCACAGGCCATGGCCTCACCCTGCAGACCCCCATCCGCGCCGAGCGGGCCGATGAACTGTTCGCCCCAGGGGTCACCGCCTGGGCCTGCAGTGGCACCCCCGCCGACTGCATGAAGCTGGCCTTGTTCGAACTGGTGAAGGAGAAGCCAGACCTGGTGCTCTCCGGCATCAATCACGGCCCCAACCTGGGAACAGATGTGTTCTGCTCCGGCACCGTTGCCGCAGCGATGGAAGGCACCCTTGAGGGCATTCGTTCCCTGGCGGTGAGCAGCGCCTGCTTCCAGTGGCGTCAGTTTCAGGCGGCCGCCGACCTTGCCCTTGAGGTGAGTGAACAGGCCATCGCCGACCAGTGGCCCGACAACCTGCTGCTCAACCTCAACATCCCCCCCTGTGCCCGGGAGGAGATGGGAGCACTGCGCTGGACCCGTCTCTCGATCCGGCGCTACGACGAGCAATTCAGCCGTCGGCAAGACCCCCGTGGCCGCGCCTACTACTGGCTGGCCGGAGAAGCCGTGCAGGATCTGGAATCAGCCGGAGAAGGCCCAAGGGATTGGCCTAGTGATGTGGCTCAGATCCACGCCAATTCCCCCTCACTCACACCGATCCAGCCCGACCTGTTCTGGCGGGGCCCCCTCAGCGGACTGCCGCAGCTCAAGCTCAAGGATCAACTGGTGCGGTAAACCCGCTGCAGCAACCAAAGGGAGAACAACACCCCGATCAGGTGGGCGAACAGCACCTGGGTGTTGCTGAGCACAGACAGCATTTCCAGGGAGGTGATCGCCAGGTTGTCGGCCATGCCGCGGCCGCCGATGGCAATTCCGGGTGTCTGCATTGAGGCCTGCACGAACAGGCTGCCAGCGAGGGCCTGATAGCCGATGGTGGCGAAGGTGAGACCCAGAAGATCCGCCAACAGCCCCCGTTTGATCAGCCGCGCCACCTCGCCCCGACTGGGACGAGCCGCGCTGTCGATGGCCCGACCGGTCCGAACGATCAGCCAGCCCTGCCAGAGGCTGAACAGCAGCACGAGGAAGGCCAGGGATGTGAGCGAAAGGCCAGGCCCCAGACCCACGGCACGTTCGGAATTGCGGGCCAGGCTGCCGCCGATGTTGTTGAACAGCAGAACGCCCACCACAACGATGCCAAGGACCACCTGGATCCAGAACCGGATCCATCCCATCCGACGCACGCCGAACGACAACTTCTGGAAATCGAGGCGGTCTGGCATGCCCTGGTGCTCGGTCGTTCAAACTTGCCACCAAAGCGCCCCTTCTGCACCTCTTTGATTCCGCTCTGCTCTCCAGAGGAAGCCCGTCGGCCCACTGCCCTGGCGCTGGGGAGTTTCGATGGCCTGCATGCCGGCCATCGCCGCGTGATCGCCGAGGCCATCCAGGACAGCCCGGACGATGCCGTTGCCTCAGTGGTGAGCTTCTGGCCGCATCCCCGTGAGGTGCTATTCGGGGAGGCACGCCTGAGGCTGGATCTACCCAGCGAAAAACTCGCTCTGCTCGAACCCTTGGGGATCCAGCAGCTCGTGCTGGTGCCCTTCACCCGCGAGCTGGCTCAACTGAGTGCGGAGGACTTCGTCACCAGCGTGCTGCTGAACACACTTCAGGCCCGGCGCATTGCCGTGGGCACCAACTTCCGCTTCGGTCATCAGCGGCGCGGTGACGCCGAAATGCTGGAACGGCTGGCGGCTCGCAGCGGCGTTGAGGTGAAGGTGGTGCCGATCGTTGAAGACCAAGAGGGCCGGATGAGCAGCAGCCGCATCCGCGCGGCCCTCGACCAGGCCGACCTCACCACCGCCAAAGCCTTGCTGGGCCGGGCCTACCGCTTTCAGGGACGGGTGGTGCGGGGCCGAGGCCTGGGACGTGAACTGGGCTGGCCCACCGCCAATCTCCAGGTAGATGGCCGTAAGGCCTTGCCAGGGCTTGGCGTCTACGCCGCCTGGGCCCAGCTGGATGGGGATGGCGATCGGCTGCCAGCCGTGATGAACCTCGGGCCCCAACCCACGATCGATCCCACGTCCCCTTCAGCCGTGGAGGTGCACCTTCTGGATCAGAGCCTGGAACTGGAAGACCGGCAGCTGGGCGTCGAGCCGGTGCAGCGCTTACGCGGCCAGACCAAATTCAGCGGCCTCGAGGAGCTCAGCAGCCAGATCGGCCGCGACGCAGCCCAGGCCCGCGCGATCCTTCAGACCGGTTCTCAGGCCACGGTCGGATAGGCATTCACCAGCCCCCAGACGATGAACACGCCGATGCCGCCGAGAAGGACGATTCCCCAGACCAGAACGTGCATGGTGCTCTCAGAACCACCGTTCTCCATGACCGACGCCGAAACCGTTGCCCACAGGGTGCCATGAATCCAACCCCAAGCGATGCAACCCTTGATCCACGGGTGGCACGCCTGATCGACGCCAACCTCGACCGTGCCCGGGAAGGCCTGAGGGTGGTTGAGGACTGGTGCCGCTTCGGGCTGGAGCAACAGGATCTGGTGGTGCGCCTCAAGGACTGGCGTCAACGCCTGGGTCGACTCCATCACGACAGCTACAAGCAGGCCCGCTCCACCAGCACCGACACCGGCGCCGGACTGGAGCATCCGGCCCAACTCGATCGCCACAGCCCCGACCACGTGGTGGCGGCCAACTGCGCCCGGGTGCAGGAGGCTTTGCGAGTGCTGGAGGAGTACGGCCGCACCATTGATCCTGCGCTGGCCGCTGAAGCGGCAGCGATCCGCTACGGGCTTTACGACCTGGAGGTGACCTGCCTCAACGCCACCCTGGGAGCACGGCGACGCAACAAACTCAAGGACGCTCGTCTCTGCCTGATCACGACCCCCGGCGATGACCTGACCGATCGGGTGGAGGCCGCCCTGCGGAACGGCGTGGGGATGGTGCAGTACCGCTGCAAAGCGGGGAACGACCGCGAACGCCTGCGGGAAGCTCAGCAGCTCAGGCAGCTCTGCAACCGCTTCGGGGCGCTGTTGTTCATCAATGACCGTGTGGACCTGGCCCTGGCGGTGGATGCGGATGGGGTGCACCTGGGCCAGGACGACATGCCCAGCGAGGTGGCCCGCGATCTGTTGGGCGTTGATCGTCTGCTGGGCCGCAGCACCCACAGCATCGATCAGGTTCATCAGGCTCAGCAGGAGCCAATCGACTATCTCGGATTTGGCCCGATCCATTGCACGGCCGTCAAACCCGAGCGGAAGCCTGTTGGTGTGGAGCTCCTGGCGCAGGCCACTGCGATCAGCCAACGCCCCGTCTTCGCCATCGGTGGAATCACCTCGGCCAACCTGCCGGCACTGCTCACGGCAGGTGGCCAGCGCGCGGCCGTGATCGGCGCGATCATGCACGCAGATGACAGCGGTCTGGCCTCGCGGCAACTGCTCCAGCAGCTGGACCACGCCATGTTCTGAGCCATGCCTCTCACCCTGATGGTCAACGGTGAAACCCGCGTGCTGGATCCAGCACCGGATCCCGCCAGCCTGGCGGCGGTTGTTGCCTTGCTGGCCAACAACCCCCAGCTGGTGGTGGCCGAGCACAACGGTGTGATCGCACCCCGCAGCCGCTGGGACAGCATCGTGGTGAAGGATGACGACACCCTTGAGATCGTCACCATCGTTGGTGGTGGTTCCTAGAGTCGCCGGATCAATGCTGTGGGCGCTGCTGTGGCCACTCCCCGACTGTTGACACGATCCCGACGACTGCTCGCATCACTGCTGTTGCCGCTGGTGATTGTGGGGCTCTGCCTGTTCCAGGCACAGCCAGCTGATGCCGCCCGCGGTGGGCGCATGGGAGGGGGCAGTTTCCGCGCTCCTTCGATGCCGCGATCCGGTGGGAGTTACCGGGGTGGCAGCTACGGCGGTGGCTACCGCATGGGTGGTTACCGCGGCGGTGGGATGGGCTTCCCCTTCCTCATCCCCATCTTCGGCTTCGGTGGGGGCGGACTGTTTGGTCTGCTGATCCTGATGGCGGTAGCAGGCGTGCTGGTGAACGCCCTTCGAGGCGTTGGCAATGCCCCCTCGATCGGTGGTGCTGCTGCAGCGCCGGCCATGCCGCGCAACGTGAACATGATTCAGGTGCAGGTGGGCCTGCTGGCCAGTGCCAAATCCCTGCAGGAGGATCTGCGATCCTTGGCCGCCTCTTCAGACACCAGCAGTTCCGCCGGTCTGCAAAGACTGCTGCAGGAGACAACCCTGGCCCTGCTGCGCCAACCGGACCTCTGGGTTTACGCCAATGCCGAGAGCGGCAGTGTTCCCTTCAGTTCAGCTGAATCGACGTTCAATCGCCTCTCGATGAACGAGCGCAGCAAGCTGGACGCTGAGCTCACCAGCAACGTCGGCGGACAGCGGACCACGGACACGAGCAACAGCTCTGGAGACGCGGATGCCACCAACGAATTCATCGTTGTGACCTTGCTGGTGGCCTCCACGGCATCGGCCAAGCTCGCCGGAGCCGACACTGGAGAAGATCTGCGCCAGACCCTTCGCATTCTTGGTTCCACAGCCTCCAGTGAACTCATGGCCCTGGAAGTGATCTGGCAACCGGAAGGCCGCGGAGATGTGCTGAGCGCCAACGACCTGGTGACGGCTTACCCCAACCTCCAACACCTCTGAGACGCCAGAGCCATTCATGACTCATCTACAGGTTTTCTGAGTATTTTTCCCCAGCGATCAGGCCTAGCCTGGCTTGATTAGATTGCGCACCTACAGCGTTGGCTCCCGACCCCCGCTCCATGCAATGGCAACAGGACGGTGAGCTGGCGCGGGCTGATCTGGAAGCTCTTGTGCATGCGCTTCAGCAGGTGGAGTGCGATCACAACAGCGCTGAGCTGCAGCGTCTCGGCCAGATCGATCCTTCCGCTGCGGCTTGAAGCCTCAGCTTGAAGCGTCCGGGGCACAGCCCCTGAGCATCCGCAATGCAGCCATGGCTGCGCCGTAGCCGTTGTCGATATTCACCACCGTCAAGCCTGGGGCACAGCTGGCGAGCATGCCTTCCAAAGCGGTTCGTCCCCCTGCACTGATTCCATAGCCAACCGAAACCGGGACGCCGATCACCGGTTGCGGCACCAGACCAGCCAGCACCGTCGGCAACGCACCCTCCATTCCCGCGCAGGCGATCAGGATCCGCGCCGTGGCCAGACGTGGCAGTTGATCCAACAAGCGGTGCAATCCAGCCACCCCCACATCCATCACAAGATCCACGCCGATGCCGTGGCAACGCAGGGCCAAGCTGACCTCCGCCACCACCGTGCGATCACTGCTGCCTCCGCTGAGCACCGCCACCGCAGCAGGTGACGCAGGCACAGGAGGCAATGCACCCAGGGTGAGGCAGCGAGCGTCGGCATGCAGCTCCACCGCTGGCAACGCCTCACACACCCGTGCCGCCTTTTCGGGATCCACCCGGGTCACCAAACCCAGTTCTCCTGCAGCGGTAAAGCTTTCAAGGATGGCGATGATCTGATCGGCTGTCTTGTGTTCCCCCCACACGGCCTCGACCATGCCCAAGCGCTGACGGCGCCGCAGATCGAGGCGAGCATCCGGGGTGGTCACTGCGGCAACAGTTCCCCTTCAAACACCAGCGGGAATGGGTTGCCCTGGCGCTGTCCTGTTTGCTCGCGGGCCAAGGTCTCGAAGCGCTCCTGAACCGTCTCTACCTCAGCCATGGAGATCGATTTCCATGCCTTACGACTGCTCCAACGAATCAGCAGCGTTCCCTCTTCGGTGGCCGGATCCCAGAACAGATCACGGCCCAGAAAACCCGGCTGTTGCTTCAGCCAAGGCTCCCAGCTGCCGCGTTCCGCCGCCATCCACTGCTCACGGCTCTCCCGGGGGACCTGCAGCCGCAGGTGCTCCACCACAGCCACCACGTCACCACGTGTCGGGTCGGACTCTGCTCGCAACTCTGTCTCCGAAAGCCCGCCCAACAACAGAACCAACGCCAAACAAGGTGCAATGACCCTAAGCAGAACAGACCTGAGGCGATGCACGGTTCAGCTCCGCTGCAGCAGGGCCACAGCCTGGCAACTGATGCCCTCTTCCCGTCCCTCCGGACCCAAGCCTTCATTGGTGGTGGCCTTCACACCCACGGCATCGGGGGCGATGCCGATCGCAGACGCCATCCGGCTGCTCATCTTGGTGATGTGCGGCTTGAGCTTGGGGCGCTCAGCGATCACCACCGCATCGATGTTCACCACCGACCAGCCTCGCTCCTTCACCAGCTTGACCACCTGATCCAGCAGCTTCAAGCTGTCGGCCCCTTTCCATTGGGGATCGGTGGGGGGGAAATACTTGCCGATGTCACCGAGGGCGAGGGCCCCGAGCAGAGCATCCATCACCGCATGCACCAGCACATCGGCATCGCTGTGGCCATCCAGGCCAAGACCATCGGGATGGTCCAGGGTCACACCCCCGAGGATGAGGGCCCGTCCGGGCACCAGCCGATGGATGTCGTATCCGTTGCCGATGCGCAGCTGCATGCCGGGATCTGAAGGGTCATCCATTGTCGCGGTCTGCCAGCGGACAAACAGATCGGGCCGCCGCTCGCGGGTGCGCTGCTCCCGCTGCTCCTGGCGCCACCGGGCGATGGCACCGTGGTCGCCACTGCGCAGCACATCCGGAACGGTCATGCCGCGGAAGTCGGCGGGGCGGGTGTAATGCGGGTGTTCCAGGAGGAGTGCACTGTGGCTTTCCTCCACCAGGGAATCGGCGGTCCCCACCGTGCCGGGCAGCAGGCGTACAACACCGTTGATCACCGTCATCGCCGGCAGCTCACCACCGGTGAGGACGAAATCACCCATCGACACCTCCTCATCGGCCAAGCCGCGAATCCGCTCGTCGAAGCCCTCATAGTGACCGCAGAGGAAAACCAGTTGATCGTGGTCAATGGACCAACGCTGCAGATCCGCCTGCTGCAGGGGACGCCCCTGCGGTGACATCAACAGCACCCGGCTGCGGGGACTGCGGGGAATCGCCTCCATCGCGGCGAACACCGGCTCGGGCTTGAGCACCATGCCGGCACCGCCCCCGTAAGGCTCGTCGTCCACCTTGCGATGGCGATCCGTGGCGAAGTCCCTGGGGTTATGCAGATGCAACTCGGCAATGCCCGCGTTGAAGGCACGACCGATCACCCCCAGCTCCAGCAGAGGAGCAAACGCCTGCGGCGCCAGGCTCACCACATCAAGGCGGTAGGGGGCCATGCCGCCTCAGGCCGCGGGTTTGGACACCCTGCGGATGTCCGTGCAGAAACTGCCCTGCACCGGTGTTCCCTGGGCATCCACCGCCGTGGTGCTGCGCAGGCGCAGGTTGGCCCGCGTGAACCAGATCCGCTCCTGAACCTGCACGCCGTCAGCCCGGCTGAGGTTCAACTCCATGCTGCCGTCAGGCCAGAACCTCCAGTTGCCTGGGGAATCTCCATCGAGGATCAGCTGTCCATCAGCGGCGAAGGTGAGGGTGCTGCTGGTTCCACCAGGGGCCTGCACCTGCAGTTGGCCGAGAGCCCCCTGCTCGCTCACGCAGCGAACGGTGAGTTCACCCCGTTCACTGCTGTGCCACTCGTCATCACCACCGGCAGCCAGCTCAAAGCAACTGCGAAGGCTCATCCACTCCCCGTCGCAGAGGCTCAGAAAAGAGCCAGGGTCTTCCGGGGGAAAGGCTTGTTCACTCATGCGCCCATCCTCTCAGCCGTAGGGCAGGCATTTCTCGTTATTGATCCCCCGTGTAACCCAGCTCCGCCAAGCGGGCCGGTTTGCTGCGCCAATCAGGCACCACCTTGACGAACAGCTCCAGATACACCGGGCCATCAATCAGCACCTGCATCTGCAGCCGCGCCCCCTGGCCGATCGTCTTGAGCATCGCCCCGCCTTTGCCGATCAGGATCCCCTTCTGACTCTTCCGTTCCACCAGAACCGTGGCTAACACGGCCGTGCGACCCGCACCCTTGCCCTTGGCCGGCAACTCCTCAACGCGATCAATGATGACGGCAACGCTGTGGGGCACCTCCTCCCGCGTGTGCAGAAGCACCTGCTCACGAATGAGTTCCCCCAGCAGCACCCGCTCCGGTTGATCACTCACCATCTCGGGCGGATACAGCTGTGGCCCCAAGGGCAACTGCGCCGCCATCGCTGCTGTGAGCTCCGCGCAGCCATCGCCTGACAGGGCGCTGCAGCGGTGCACCGGCCAATTCGTCTCCTGCAGCAGGGCTGCATAGGCCTCTTCCGCTTCAGAGCGGTGCTCCTCCGCCAGCTTGTCCCACTTGTTCAGGGCCACCAGCACCGGCAGGGACTGCTGCTGCAGCAGATTCACGATGAAGGCATCACCGCGCCCCGGGCGCTCGCAGCCCTCCAACAGCAACACCACCAGGTCCACTTCACCGATGGCGCTGCGGGCACTCTTCACCAGCCGTTCCCCCAGCAAGTGGTGGGGTTTGTGGATGCCTGGCGTATCCACCAGAACCATCTGGGCCACCTCCGTGGTGAGGATGGCCCGCAGGCGGTTGCGGGTGGTCTGGGCCACGGGCGATGTGATGGCCACTTTCTCCCCCACCAGCTGATTCACCAGCGTGGATTTGCCCACGTTCGGGCGACCGATCAGTGCGATGAAGCCAGAGCGGTAATCCTCTGGCAGGGGAGTTGCATGCATGTTCTAAGTCTGCGCCGCCATTGGATCGACCCGTTGGATCGGCCCGTTGAATCGACCCATAGCCTTAGGGCAGGAATTGAAAAGGTCCATGGCGGATCAGCAGCCCACCTTCCAGCAGGCCATGGAGATCACAGCGGCCTGGCTGCAGCAGTGGGACAACGAGGAGATCAGCGATGAGGTGCTGGCCGACCGCATCGGTGAAATGGTGGCCAGCCGCGATGGTGCCCGGGGATTTTTCGTGGTGAGCCTGGCGGGCGAGAGCGTGCTGATGGATCGTTTGCCCGATGCCGTCGTGGGGCAACTACGGGGCGCCGGGGCTGGCGTTGTGGATCTGAGCGTCCGCAATCTGGCCATGAGCACCGCCATGGCCGTGCATCACCGGCGCACGGGAGATGAGGCCCAGCAGGCCGGCTCGGAGCGGGTCAGCAGCCGTTGCATTGAACTGCTCAGACTGCTTGAACCAGCGGAGGTGAAAGAGCGCCTGGAGCAACTGCTGGCCGCAGCCCTCGACAACCGCGGTGAAGACGTCTCCTTCCTGGAGAAGTGGGGGTACGACGCCGAGCAGAAACAAGCCATCGGAGACAGCGTCTATGCCGTGGCTGAGGGCTGAGCCACAAAAAAAGCCCCGGACAGGCCGGGGCGAAGGTTGATTCGATTGCGTTGGCATCGTCAGTCGCGACGATCAGCCGCAACGGTCAGTCGCGACGACCGCCACCGTTGAGCACGATGATCAGGCGCAGGATGAAGATGAACAGGTTGATGTAGGTGAGGTACATGCTCAGGGCACCTGCCAGGTATTGGTCATCCCGGTAGGAGCGGGGCATCGTGTAGAAGTCGACGAAGGCTGCGCCCACGAAGAGAACGGTGCCGAATCCGGCGATCATCAGCTCAAAGCTGGTGCCATGGAACATGGCAGGGGCAAAGATGCCACCGATGAACTGGACGACCATCGCCAGGATCAGGCCGATCAATCCAAGACCCACCACTCCGGAGAGCGCCTGGCCAACGGAATCGCTCATGCGACGGCCAACGATCGAGGCAATCACGAAGGTGATTCCGGTGGCCAGTGCGGCGGTGCCGACTGCACCCACACCCGCAACGGCTCCCGCCAAAGCCACGAGACCACTCAGGGTGAAACCGGTGATCAGGCTGTAGACCGACAGCAGCGGCAAGGCTGTGGCGTTGTTGCCCTTCAAGGCGACGTTCTGCGCCACAAAGAACAGCACCAGGTTGCCGATCACAGCCACCCAGAACAGGGGCATGAACAGCGGTGTGGCCATCATCGAGAGACCACCAATCACCCCGATTGAGGTGAGCACCATGCCGCCGCCGACGTAGGGCAGCGCTTTATTGACGACGTTGGGGCCGACGAGGGCGCTCGATTGCGCTTCGCGGATCGCCTCCTGGAAATTGCTGCTTGCTGGCATGTCGACCAGGTCACCAAAGACTCATCACATCCTGCCAGCGGTGACAAGGGATTGGGGTGTGGATCTCCCTATCGACGCTGAACTTTGGGCATTTTGCGTTCGTCCCGGCGGGCATAAGCCTCCACCACCCGCTGCACGAGGGGGTGGCGCACCACATCCGCAGCGGTGAGGCGGCAGACCGCAACCCCTTCAACACCCTCCAACACCTCGGACGCCTCCACCAAACCGCTCTGCACGGTGGACGGAAGATCCACCTGGGTGATGTCTCCGGTCACCACCATTCGCGAACGCTCCCCCAGGCGGGTGAGCACCATGCGCATCTGAGCCGGCGTGGTGTTCTGCGCCTCATCCAGGATCACAAAGGCATCGCTCAGGGTGCGGCCTCGCATGTAAGCCAGGGGAGCGACCTCGATCACGCCCTTCTCCAACAGCACAGTGGTTTTCTCCGCGCCGAGCAGGGAATGCAAAGCGTCGTAGAGCGGACGCAGATAGGGGTCCACCTTCTGCTGCAGGTCGCCCGGCAGGAAGCCAAGGCGCTCCCCGGCTTCAACAGCCGGCCGGGTGAGAATCAAACGCTCCACCTTGCGTTCGGTGAGCATCCGAACCGCGAGAACGGTGGCGAGAAAGGTTTTGCCGGTGCCGGCAGGACCGAGGGCAAAGGTGAGGTCGTGGCGCTCCATGGCGTCCACGTATTTCTTCTGGCGCAGGGTGCGCGGGCGCAGCAGATTGCCCTTCTGGCTCTTCGCCAACACCTGCTCGCCCATGGCGGCATGGTCATCGCCGCGGCCGGTGTTGAGTGCTCCCAGCGCCGACTGGAGGTCCACTGGTGACACCGACTGGCCGTCCTGCCAGATCGGGCGCACCAATTCCACAACCGCAGCAGCCCTCTCAATCTGCGTTGGCCGCCCGGTGATCACCAGTTGAAGACCCCGCAACACCATGGAGGCTCCTGTCAGAGCTTCCAGGCGATGCAGGGTTGTTTCCGCTTCACCGGCGAGGGCCAGTGCAGCATCGGGATCAGGCAGGTCGAGAACGAAACGGCCGCGTTCGCCGTCGTCAGACACCGGAATGATCAGCCCTCGGTGGATTCGGATTCTGCGGAATCAGAGGCTTCAGCTTCTGCAGCCTTCTCCTCAGCAGCTGCAGCCTTAGCCTCGGCAGCCTCCTTGGCGGCTTGCTTGGCATCAGCTTCACGCTTGGCCGCTTGCTTGGCTTTGCCCACGGTCTCTGCAGGACGCACGGTCTTTTCCAGAAGACCGCCGCGCTCGAGCAGCGTGCGAACCACATCGGTGGGTTGGGCACCCTGACCCAAACGCTCACGGATGGCCTCGGTGTCGAGGCGGGTTTCCTTCGTCCGCGGGTTGTAGAAGCCCAGCTCCTGCAGGGGACGACCGTCCCGACGTGAGGTGCTGTTGCAGGCCACGAGGCGGAAGCTCGCTTCCCGCTTCTTGCCAAACCGCTTCAGGCGGAGCTTGATCATCGTGGCCCTGGAATGAAGGAAAAGAGGTGATCCGGCGACGCCCAAAGGCCCGCCAAACAACCACCATACCGTTCCGCCCTCACAGATCCCCGAAGCCCTTCTTCTTCTTGGCGGGTCGCTGCCGCTTCGGTGGTCCACCGCGACCAGGACGACCTCCACCTCCGGGCATGCCACCCATTCCAGGCATTCCTGGCATTCCGCCCATGCCCGGCATGCCAGGCATTCCAGGCATTCCACCCATCCCGGGCATGCCTCCCATGCCAGGCATGTTGCCCTGGCTCATCTGCTGCATGAAGCCGCGCATTTTCTGGAAGTCGGCCAGCACCTTGTCCACATCTGCGGCCTGATGGCCGCTGCCGCTGGCAATCCGGCGACGCCTTGAGGGTTGACTCGCCAGGAGATCGGGATTTTCCCGCTCCTGCTGGGTCATCGAGCCGATCATCGCCTCGATGCGCTTGAGCTGCTGCTCCCCCTGCTTGAGCATGCCGTCATCGATCTTGTTCATGCCCGGGATCATTTTCATCAGACCCCCAAGCGAGCCCATGCGCTTTATCAAGCGCATCTGCTTCACGAAGTCCGAGAAATCAAACGTCGCCTCCTGCAGCTTCTTCTGCATCTTTTCGACGTCGGCGAGTTCGACCTCCTTCTGGGCCTTCTCCACCAGCGTCAGCACATCACCCATGCCGAGGATGCGGCTGGCCATCCGTTCGGGATGGAACGGCTGCAGGGCCTCCACCTTCTCTCCGGTGCCGATGAACTTGATCGGCTGACCGCTCACCTTGCGGATCGAAAGGGCGGCACCACCGCGGGAATCACCATCAAGCTTGGTGAGCACCGCTCCGGTGATACCCACCTGGTCGTGGAAGGCGCGGGTGAGTTCGGCCGCTTCCTGGCCGATCATCGAATCCACCACCAGCAGCACCTCATCGGGCTGCACAGCAGTGCGGATCCGCACCATCTCCTCCATCATCTCGGTGTCGATCTGGAGGCGACCGGCGGTGTCGACCAGGAGCGTGTCGAAGCCTTCTTCTTTCGCCTTGGCCAGACCAGCGGCTGCAATGTCTTCCGGTTTGGCCTCAGCACCGAGGCTGAACACCTCCACATCGATCTGAGCACCGAGCGTTTTCAACTGCTCGATGGCGGCTGGTCGGTAAACGTCGGCGCCCACCATCAGGGCTCGTCGCCCCTGATCCTTGAGGTGGAGGCCCAACTTGGCCGTTGCGGTGGTTTTACCGGCACCCTGAAGGCCGGCCATCAACACGACGGTGGGAGCTTCAGCTGCCTTGGCCAGAGGAGCGTTATCGCCCCCCATGACCTCCACGAGCTGTTCATGGACCACCTGGATGAACTTCTGATCCGGGCTGACCCCGCGCACCACCTCCGCACCAACGGCTTTGTCGCGGACCTCAGCCACGAACTCCTTCACCACCGGCAGGCTCACGTCGGCTTCCAGCAAGGCCCGACGGACGTCCTTTAGGGCTCCATCGACGTTGGTTTCGCTGATGCTGTCTTGGCCACGCAGCCCCTTGACCGCATCCTCAAAACGGGCTGAAAGCTCGTCGAACATCGGCGTTACGCCCCTGGATCAATGGGGTGATCGTAAAAAGCGACGGTCAAGCAACCCGGGCAAGCAACTCAGGAGCCCGAGATGTAGTCGTGCAAACGCCATTGGGTTCCATCTCTGCCGAGCACGTAGGTCACGCTGAAATCAGTCGGTGCCGTCTCATCAATGACGGTTCCATCAGCAGCCTGAAGGCGATCGCTGTAGGCCACCTGGGCCAGCAGTTCAATCCTCTGAGGCTTGCGGTCGACCACCTCAATGCTGGTGATGGAGGCATCAATCGACTTGGATCGCCCTGCAGCCTGATCAGCTTCCCTCTCCTGCTCCACGCGCTTCACCAGGGGCTCCCTGGCCACGACGGAAAGATCTGCCGGCTCACCGGAGAGCATCAACGCCTTGGCATCAAGCCATCCTTGGAGCAAAGCCTGAAGCTCAGCTTGGGTTGGGGCCTCACTGAGCAGTGGTTCTGTGGGCGCTGAAGGCTCAAGGTCGGGCTTCAGGCTCGCGATGGGCTCGTCATCCACCGGCGCGTCATCCACCGTGGATGAAACGGCATCGAGCTCCTGCTTACCTTCAACCTCCTCTTCCTCAGCGGAGAGTGAAGCGATTTCCGGCAGCAGAGGCGCAGGATCCCAGTTGCGTCGAAGCAGGGCGAAACCCGCAATGGTGATCCCGACCAATGCAACAGCGGCAGCAGCTGGGCGAAACCAACTTTGCTGCCAAAAACGTTGCTGCCAGAAAGGCATGGCATCCGTGTCTTCGGAGTCAACGTCCTGATCTGATTCAGCTGCGTCGCTCGAGTCACCAAGGGATGCATCGCCTGCCATCGCCCAGGCCAGGGTGATTTCTTCGGCACCGATCTGGCGCGACGCCTTGCGATCGAGACGATCGACAAAGCCCTGCACGTCACGATCAGCAAACCAGGCATCCAAATCAACACCAGAGGCATCGACGTCGCGATATCCCGGCAAGACATCGCGTTCAAGCCAGGCCCGGCAGTACTCGCATTGCGCAGCCAACCGATCACCAGGATGGTTCAAAAACCAGGCCTGCAGATCCGGATCACGCAAAAGCGCGAAATGCCGATCCGCATCCTTGACGTTGCCCAAAAGCAGATCCAGGCAGCCAAGCAGCGGCATGGGATCGAGGTCGGCATTGGCAAGCGTCTGCAGCCGATCGCGAGCCTGCTCGAGAAATTCAGGCTTTCGCCGCGAGAACCCTGCTGCGGTGAGGGCCAAAACTGTGAGGAAACCGGCATCAGCTGCGCCCCGCTCAAACCAGCGGCTGAACAGATCGATCTGCTCCTGAACTGTGAGGAAGCGGCGGATCTGTTGGAAGAACGATTCGAAATCCTCCTGGTTGAGGCTGCCGGGCTGAACGCCATCAGCATCGGTGGCCTCGAGACCACCACGGGCCACGACCAGCTCATCCAACAGCTTCAACCCCCGTTGATGGGAATCCTGATCACCAAGATCTCGGCTGAGCAGATCCAGAATCCTGAAGGGAGTCAGCCCCTGCAGGGCGTCTTCCAGCTGGCGCTGCTGGTCGGGCAGCTTGCCCATCCGCTGTTGCAGCTCAATGCCGTCGATCAAAAGTTGGGCCGCCGACTCATAGCGCCGTTGGCCCTGTTCCTCCACGGCAGCATCGCTGCAGGCCAAGGCGGCAAGAAGCGTCAGATCCGCTTCACGGCCACTCCCGAGGGCCGGGGCCTGAGGGGGTTGGAGACCCTGGCGTGCCAACTGAAAGGCCTCGAGAGCGCCATTGGCCTCCCAAAGCAGAATCAGGCCCGCCACCTCACTGCTGGTGGGAAGGTCCAAGCCCACCGTGCCGTTGGGATGGGATTCACTGAGGCGCAACAGGGCTGCTTCGTACTCAGCCCTGTCGGCGGGATCGGTCAGCAGATCGGCGGAGCGGCGCAGCAGATCAGCCCGTTGGAGCAGAACCTCGTGGGTGAAGCCCTGATCAGGTGGACTGTCGCAGCGGGCTTCCAAGCGGCGCAGAATCGCCTCTGGCGCTGCCGATGGACTAACGCCCAGAAGTCGGAAATGATCGATGGGCAGATCCAACAGCACCGCTGCGAGGAGACGCGGATCTTAGTCAGTGTCAGGGGTTTTGCCCATCGCTCATCGGTTGGCCCTTAAAGTTGAGTGCAATCCCCTAGGTGGACATGGGTCAGGACCTCGCTGTCGATTCCGCTCCAATTGGCACTGCGACTGCTGGCCCCCATGCCGAACGGCTCTCCAAATTGGTGACGGCACAACGGGCCACCGTGGACCGGGAGACCGGTCTGGAGCTGTACCGGGACATGACCCTGGGCCGGCGCTTCGAGGACAAATGCGCCGAGATGTACTACCGGGGCAAGATGTTTGGCTTCGTGCACCTCTACAACGGTCAGGAAGCGGTGAGCACCGGTGTGATCGGTGCGATGAAGCGTCAGCACGACTGGTTCTGCAGCACCTACCGCGACCACGTGCATGCCTTGAGTGCCGGCGTGCCGGCCCGCGAAGTGATGAGCGAACTCTTCGGCAAGGAGACCGGTTGCAGCAAGGGTCGTGGCGGCTCAATGCACCTGTTCTCCAAGGAGCATCACCTTCTGGGCGGGTTTGCCTTCATCGCTGAGGGCATTCCCGTGGCACTTGGATCTGCCTTCACCAGCCGCTACAAGCGCGACGCCCTCGGTGATGCCTCCAGCAACGCCGTGACAGCAGCGTTCTTCGGCGATGGAACCTGCAACAACGGTCAGTTCTTCGAGTGCATGAACATGGCGCAGCTGTGGAAGCTGCCGATCATTTTCGTGGTCGAAAACAACAAGTGGGCCATTGGCATGGCCCACGACCGGGCCACCAGTGACCCGGAGATCTGGCGCAAGGCCAGCTCCTTCGGCATGGCCGGAGAAGAAGTGGATGGCATGGACGTTCTGGCGGTGCGGGCAGCGGCCCAACGCGCGGTGGAACGGGCCAGGGCGGGTGAAGGTCCGACCTTGCTGGAGTGCCTCACCTATCGCTTCCGTGGCCACTCCCTGGCCGACCCGGACGAACTGCGGGCGGAGGAAGAAAAGCAGTTCTGGGCCAAGCGTGATCCCCTCAAAGCCCTCGAGCGGGACCTGACCCAAGCGGGTCTGGTGAACAGCGAAGAGCTGCGCGCCATCGAAAAGGACATCGACGGCATCGTTCAGGACTGCGTTGACTTCGCCCTCTCGGCACCCGAGCCAGATCCCGCAGAACTCACGCGTTACATCTGGGCGGAAGACTGATTCAACCGAACGGGATCCGTTGAAACCAACGACTCCCGAGGCAGCTCAAATGCCGCTCGGGAGACGGCGGGTGAGGTTGCGCAGCTTGCGCAGCGCCTTGAGCTCAACCTGGCGCACCCGCTCGCGGGACACCTCCATCAGGCGTCCGATTTCAGCCAGGGTGTGACGCTCGTTGCCCTCAAGCCCGAAGCGCATGCGCAGCACGTGCTGCTCCTGTTCGCTGAGGTGACTCAACCAGCGGCCCAGCTGCTCGTGATGAATCCGCTGTTCCACGATCTCGAGCGGTTCATCGAGGGATGAATCAGCGATCAGATCCCCAAGGAAGCTGCGCCCCTCCTCACCGTTGACGGGAGCATCCAGGCTGCTGGTGGTGAGCGCCTGACGCAGCAGCGAATCCAGCTCATCCAAGGGGATGTCCATGGCTTCGGCAATCTCCACACGGCTGGGCATGGCGCCGAGCTTGTGGGCGAGATCAAGACTCACCTTGCGGATCGTGGTGAGCCGCTCACTGAGATGAACAGGGAGCCGGATCGTGCGCGACTGACAGGCAATGGCGCGGGTCATGCTCTGGCGGATCCACCAGAAGGCATAGGTGGAGAACTTGTACCCCCGGGTGGGATCGAACTTCTCGACAGCACGTTCCAGGCCGAGGGAGCCCTCCTGAATCAGGTCGAGCAATTCCAGACCTTTGCCTTGATATTTCTTGGCAACGCTGACCACAAGACGAAGGTTCGCCTTCATCATCCGCTCTTTGGCACGGCGACCGATCCTCAGAAGACGGCGCTGTGCCGTGGTGAGTTCTCCACCCTCGAACTCACGGGAACCGTCTTCGGTGAGGGCCATCATGGCCTGTACCTGATTGCCCAGCTCGATTTCTTCAGCTGGGGTGAGGAGTGGAATTCTGCCGATGGTGGCGAGATACCAACTGACGGGGTCGCTGCTGCGCCGGCGTTGCGTCTCCAGCGGCTTGGAAGCTGTGGACACCTTGGGTGCTGCGGAAGTGAGTTGACTTTCCTACGAACAGAAAGAATGTCGAAGTGTTTTCAGCAACCCTTCAGATTCAGAACAGCAAACCGCAACATTTCAGATTTACGAAAGATTTAAAAACCAAGAAAAGCTCTTTTGGGACCTGCCAGCCGAGGCAATCAAAACGAATCATTTGTTCAGACTTCGTTGAACATCGTTGTTTGCTTTTTCTGACACCGCGCTGTATTGATTTTCAAACAATCCGCAATCGCAGAAGCATCACTGGAGCGAGCACGAACGGCCGCCAAACCGTGCAAAGCCGCAGCGGCAGTGAAGCTTTCCAGCCCAGGCTGCTGCTGTGCTGCAACCGCCTGGGCACCCCAACCGGTGGCAAAACCGGCCAGCACGTCACCCAGGCCGGTGCGGGCCACCCGTGGGGTCGTGCCGGTCAGCACCACGGCTGCACCCGATGGATCCGCCAGCACCGAATGCGCCCCCTTCAGCAAAATGCAGCAACCGCTGCAGCGGGCTGCGGAGATCGCCCTTTCCAGCGCGTCACCTGCTCCACAGTCTGGAAACAACCGCGCAAACTCGGCCGCATGGGGCGTGAGCCAGGTGGGCCCCCGCCGCTTCAACAACCAACGCCACCCCTCCGGACTGGCCGCCAGACCGTTGATGCCATCGGCATCTAGCACCAGCAAACCAGCGACGCTGAGCATCTGCTCCGACCACTGGCTCCACCAATGGCTGGACTCCCCCAGACCGGGACCGACCAAAACCGCATCCAGCCGCTCTGGAATCACCGCGTCCTCCAGTTGCATCACCTCCGGCAACACCTGCCACAAGCCGGATTGCAGACGGGGCGGCACAAAGGCCTGAACACATCCGCAGCCACTGGCCATGGCCCCCCGCAGCGCCAGATGTGCTGCGCCGGGATAACGATCACTGCCCGCCACCACCAGGCAGCGGCCGCGTTCGTACTTCATCGCCGTGGGCGGCAGCGGCGGTAACGGGGCCGAGCAGGCCTCTGTCACCGGCAGGCGGCGCGGCAAGACCGCAGCGGCGTTGCTCATCACCGAAGGCGGCAAGCCCAGATCGATCCGCACCAGCGCACCCACCCAGGGACGGGCCGGGTCCAGACACAACCCGCGCTTGATCCAGCCAACGCTGAGGGTGACCGAGGCACAGGCTGCCTGCTCGCCCAGCACGGTTCCTTGGTCGGAACAAAGGCCTGACGGCAGATCCAGACTGATCAACGACCCAGGCTGCAGCTGCTGCCGACGCCGGAACAAATCCGCCAAGAACTCAGGCAGCGGCCGACTCTGGCCGAGACCGAACACCGCATCAAGCCAAAGTGCGGCTCCGCCGGGTTCGGGCTCGTCAGCCAGGCGCTGCAGACCAAGCCACTCGCCATGGCGCAGATGTTCAGCGGTGAGGGGCTTGCGAATCGGCAGGGGACACCACAAGGACACCTCAACGCCAGCAAGGTGCAACTCCCGAGCCACCACCAAACCATCGCCACCGTTGTGACCGGGCCCCACCAGGACAACCACGCCATGGCGCAGCAGATCCCGGCGCGCCAGCAGCCAAGCCGCCATGGCCAGCCCCACCTTCTCCATCAAGGCCGCAACAGGCATGCCGCTGTCGAACACCCTCTGTTCGCAGGCGGCCATGGACGCGGCATCCAGAAGCAGATGATCAGAATCAGCGGGAGGCCACACCAGTTGCGGTTGCCGGGACCTCACTATGGAGAGAACTCCCTGCGCCGCCCATGGCCGTTGGATCCACCACAACCCGCGCTGGAGAGGCTGCTCTTGAGCGCCTGCGGCAATGGCCCGGGGAGCACCGCGTGGCCGTTGGTCTCTCTGGAGGCGTCGACAGTTCCCTGACGGCGGCACTGCTGGTGGAAGCGGGCTGGCAGGTGGAAGGCCTGACCCTCTGGCTGATGAGCGGGAAAGGGGCCTGTTGCGCCGAGGGGCTTGTGGATGCAGCCGGCATCTGTGAGCAGCTCGGCATTCCCCATCACGTGGTGGACACACGGGAGACGTTCCAGCAGGAGATCGTGCAACGGCTGGTGGATGGTTATCGCGATGGGATCACGCCATTGCCCTGCTCCCAGTGCAATCGATCGGTGAAATTCGGACCGATGCTTGATTGGGCCCTGCAGGAACGCAAGCTGCCCCGCATCGCCACCGGCCACTACGCCCGGATCCGCCATGGCGGCGATCAAGGGCGCCATCAGCTGTTGCGGGGCCTCGATACCCGCAAGGACCAGAGCTATTTCCTCTACGACCTGCCCCAGGAGGTTCTGGGGCGCATCGTTTTTCCCTTGGGGGAACTGACCAAACCCGACACAAGGCTCGAAGCCGCCCGCCACGGTCTGCGCACCGCAGAAAAACCGGAAAGCCAGGATCTTTGCCTGGCCGACCACCACGGATCGATGCGGGCGTTCCTGGATGCCTATCTGCCCCCGCGGCAGGGGGAAATCGTGCTTTCGGACGGGACTGTTGTGGGCGAGCACGACGGCATCGAACACTTCACCATCGGCCAACGCAAAGGGCTCGGTGTGGCCTGGCGCGAACCGCTTCACGTCATCCGACTTGACGCTGCGATGAATCGAGTGGTCGTCGCACCCCGGGCCGAAGCCGGCCGAGACAGCTGCGTGGTGGGTGCGGTGAACTGGGTGTCGATTGACCCGATCGAGGCGCCACGAACCGTTGATGTGCAGGTGCGCTACCGCAGCACACCGGTGTGTGCGGAGCTTTCACCCCTTCCGGCCACCGAAGCAGATCAGCAACGGGAGCGGCCCCACCGCTGTCGTCTCCGCTTTGAAGAGGAGAAGTTCTCGATCACACCAGGCCAGGCGGCGGTTTTCTACGACGGCGACACAGTCCTGGGTGGGGGGCTGATCCAACGGGAATAGGGCGTGACGCGCTGGCGCACCTGAACGAGGGCCTCAGCGACGCCTGGAGCCTCAGGCGCAAGCAACCACTGCACCGACCCGTTGGCCGAAATCAGCGCCGTGGGGCCCGTGTTGCCAACGCTGAGCAGATCCCGTCCTGTCTCGATCGCCCGCAACTGCGCAAGGGCCAGAAACTGCTTTTGCAGCTGCATCGGGTAGGGGTCGAGATTGGCGATGGCCAGGAGCCAGGTCGCTCCATCGGCAGCAGCGCGTGCCAGGGCCAGACCATCGGCGATCTCGTAGCAGATCGCAACTGCCGCAGGGGGTTCAACCACTTCCATCATTCTCGGGGCCGGACCGGGGGTCAACCCACCCACCGCAGACAGTCCTGCCGTCAGCCCGGCGGGAAGGGGCGGGATCCATTCCCCGATCGGCACCAGACGGTGCTTGTCAGCCAGAGGAACGGGAAACCAGTCAGGCGGCTCGTACAGCAACAGAGAACTGCGTTGCTGACCCCGCACCCAACGAAATCCGCCACTGATCAGAGGAATGGCTGGAGCCTCGACCGGCAGCTGAAAACGCGCCGGCAGCGCTCCTTCCGGAGCCACCACAGCAGCCGGATTGGTGGGCTCCAGCTGACGCATCGCCTCCACCAGAGCTTGGGGAAGCGCCTGTTGACGCTCCAGATCGAACTTTTCTCGCGTGGGAACAGCGGGTTGCCAGGCCCCCAGAGCAACGGAACCGACCGGCGGCGGCGGCGCCAACAACAGCAAGCTGCCCAAGCCATGGGCCAGCAGCACACTGGCCAATCCGAGCAGGCCCCAGCGACGCCAGGCTGCGGGTTGCTCGAACAGCGCCAGCAGGCAGCAGCCCCAGCACAACTGCAGCCAGGTCAGCCCTCCGGAACCGAACCAGCGGGCCAATCCCGCCAGGGGGCGGTCCCAGGGAAGGGTGGTGCCGCCGACGCCGATCCAGAACAACGGCGACCCTGATAACACCAGTTCAGCCAGGCCCCAGAGCCCGGCCAGCAGCATCAGCCGCACTGGACGCGGCCAACGGCGAGGCAGACGCCGCGCCAGCACAGACCATCCGGCCAGGAGCAGAGCGGCAAGGCTCCCGCAGGCCAACCAGAGGGCCAGTGCCACAGGCAGGCTGAGCCAGGCGGGAACGCCCATCCAGGTGAGTGGATGCAGGGCCAGCAACCAGCGGTGGCTGATCAAAACGGCCAGCAGTCCCCAGACCGCTGACCAGCGGGGACGCTCAACCACGGACCAGAGCAGCGCCAGGGCGGGGACCATCAGCAGGGGGCCGCCGAGGGATGGAGCCACACCAGCCAGGACGCCGCCCAACAGGCCCCGCGATCCAGCCTGCAGTTGGTGATTGCCCATGGTCAGCAGTCCCGGCCAAAGGCATCCTGGATCGGACCCGCCCACCTGTCGCCATGGATGCCGCGAATCCTCTTCAGCAATTGCTGCTCCGCGGCCTGGGCACAACCACCCTCGTTGCTGAGCGTCTGCGCGGCGTCACCCAGAACTGGGTGAGCAGTGGCCGGCTGGATCCGAACGAAGCGTCCGCATTGGTGGACGACGTGCTCAAGGCCCTGCGCGGGGAAACCCCCGAACTGGAACAGCAGATGGGGCGCAACCTGGAACGCAATCGCGACAACCTTCTCCAAGACTTCGGCGTTCCAAGCCAGAAGGAAGTGGATGAGCTGCGCGGCCGCATTGATCGCCTCGAGCAACAGCTGCGGCAGATGAACCGGCCTGAATGAACGCCGGCTCCGCGGACCGGAAGTCAGAATCAGCGCAACAGAAGCCCTTCCGTGCGCGACATCATCATCAGCACAACGGTCTGTGTGGCCTGCCTGCTCCTTGCCCTGGTCAGCCAGATCGTGGCCCCCTCCACCGTTTCCGCAGCCCCGGCGCAGCCTGCTGGCGTTCGCAGCGAGGCTTCGAAACCCCAGAAGGCGTTGAGCTTCGAACTCGACCCTGACGACCCCAACCCGACTCTTTTCGCCATGGCCAACGATTCCGCTCCAGCCGACGCCTCAGCCCTCGGCGGCCCCCTCGATGCTCCTGACACCACCATCACCGCCAGTGGTCTGAAAATCATCGAGCTGGAGGTGGGCAGCGGCGACGAGGCCACCCCCGGCCAAACGGTGGTGGTGCACTACCGCGGCACCCTGGAAGATGGACTGCAGTTCGATGCCAGCTACGACCGGGACACCCCTTTCAGCTTCCCCCTCGGGGCTGGCCGAGTGATCAAGGGTTGGGATGAAGGCGTCGCCGGCATGAATGTGGGCGGAAAGCGCAAGCTGGTGATCCCTTCCGACCTCGCCTACGGAAGCCGTGGAGCCGGTGGTGTGATTCCCCCCAACGCAACCTTGATCTTCGAGGTGGAACTGCTCGACGTGAAGAAGTAAGCGGAAGCTAGGCTCATCTCAAGCCAATTCCGCTCTGAACCGATGCTGCGCTCGGCCCTTTCTGCCCTTGCATGTGCCCTCCCTGCCCCTGTGGCAGAAGCCCACTGCGACGGTCCTTGTGGCGTGTACGACCCGGCTTCCGCTCGCGTGGCAGCCGAAGCCGTGCTGTCGATGACCAAGAAGCTGAAGGCGATGGAAGCTCCCGCAGCTGGTGACGCCGCTGCCCTGGCCGCTTACAACAACACCTTCGGCCGCTACGTGGCCATCAAGGAAGAGGAAGCACAGAAGACCAAGAAAGAACTTTTGATCCTCTGGACCGACTACTTCAAGCCCGATCACCTGGCCACCTTTCCCGACCTGCACGACACCTTCTGGAAAGCAGCCAAGCTCTGCAGCTCCTGCAAGGTGAACATCGATCAGGCCAAGGCCGAGGAACTGATGGCCGCCGTTGAAAAAATCCACGGCATGTTCTGGCAGTCCAAGGGCCGTTCCGACGCCTGGGTCACCGCATCCTGAGTTCAAACAGAACCAATCCCTCTATCGCAGCAGCTGGTCTTCGCGACCTGTTGCTGCTTTTTTGTGGGCGACGTCTGCTGCTGCGCATCGAAGGACGATCGATGCAACCCAGCCTTGAACCGGGAGACCGGGTTCTAGTCAGACGACTGGGACAGACGGCCGCACCCAGCCTGGGATCCGTGGTCGTGACCTGGCATCCCCAGCGAAGCGGGCTGCGCCTGATCAAGCGCCTCAGCCGAGTGGACAGCACAGGGCTTTGGTTGTTGGGAGACAACCCCGCTGAAAGCACCGACAGCCGCCAACTCGGAGCGGTGCCAGCCAACCTGTTGATTGGTGAGGTGGTGGGCCGGCTCCCGCTCGGGGAATCAGAACAGAGCCGGTGAAGTCTTCTGCAGCCAGATGGCCCCGGTGATGATTGAGAGAGCACCCGTACCGCCCACGAGGAAGGGCATCAGCCGAGCACCGCTGCGGAGGGTGAGAAACGAGACAACCGACACAACGGCCACCATGGCGCCGATGGATCCAAGCAAGTAAGCCACGAGGTAGCCCACAGCGGCATAGGGCGGCAGGGCCAAAGCAGGGATCACGGCCAGCAGGTGACTGGCCCCCGCCAGTCCATGCAGCAAGCCCAGGCCCGAGGAGGCATGGACGTGGCGACGGTGGTTGCTGGCGCCGCGCACATGCAGATGAAGATGACGATGCTCGGCGGCACCATCGTGGCGGTGCTCATGGGTGTGCAGTTCCAGCCCGAACGCCGTGCGCACGGCCAGGGCACCCACCACAAGCAGGGCCACGCCCACGAGGAATTCTGCCCAAGACGACATGGCCTCCACATGGGCCAGGTCTTTCAGACCGATGGCGATCAACGCCAGAACCACAACTCCTGTGGAATGACCAACGCCCCAAGCCAGGGCATGACGAAAGGCGGCCCATGGCTTGCTCAGGGAGAAGGGCGCCATTGCCACCAGGTGATCAGCACCACCCACCACATGAACGGCCCCGGCTGCAACACCGGTCAAAACGCTAATCAGCACAAAGAACCGCCTGAATGTTGCAATTGTGCATCAGCAGTGGAAGAGGAACGGCCTTAACCGGGCTGGATCAACTGCAACAGACCAGCTTCAACATCCGGCTGCCGCATCAGGGCTTCCCCCACCAGCACAGCCCCGGCACCGGCGGCCTGCACACGGTCGAGATCGGCCCGACTGAACAGACCCGATTCACTCACCAGCAGCACCCCCTGTTGCTTCAACCGGTCGTTGAAGTCGACCAGCAGCCGTTCGGTCGTGGCCAGATCCGTCTCGAAGCTGGTGAGATCACGGTTGTTGATTCCAATCAGGGGGAAGCCACCAATGCTCAGCACACGGTCCATTTCGGTGGCGTCGTGAACCTCCACCAACACGGTGAGGCCCAGAGCCGCCGCAGCCTTGTTGAGATAACGAAGATCCTGATCCGAAAGGATGGAAGCAATCAGAAGCACCGCGTCAGCCCCGGCCGCCCTGGCCTGGAACAGCTGATAGGGGCTCAGCACAAACTCCTTGCAGAGCAGAGGTAGGTCTACGGCCTGACGCACCTGCACCAGGACATCAAAGCCACCCTGGAAGAAGGTTTTGTCGGTGAGCACTGAGAGGCAGCTTGCACCGCCAGCGGCGTAGGCCTTGGCGATCGCCACCGGGTCGAAATTCTCACGGATCACCCCTTTGCTGGGGCTCGCTTTTTTCACCTCAGCGATCACCGCAGGTTTCGTGGCGGCCGCCTGAAGCGCCCCCAGGAAATCCTTGGTGGGGGGAAGCTTGGCAATCTGCTGCTTCAGGTTGTCGAGGGGAACCTTGTCGCGGGCGGCATCGATCTCACGATCTTTTTCCCAGATAATCTTCTCGAGGATGTGACGCGGTTCCTCGTCGTCGTGGGGCACCGCATATTCGAGATGGGCCACCCGCACCTTGGGGTTGGGGGGACGACGGCGGATCTCCATGGAAGAGGGAAAAGACTGGAACGAAAAATTGGGACGGGATCAGGCGGCCAGCTGGGCGGCAGCTTGCTTGTAAGCGACCTCCACCACCTCGCTGAGGGTCGGGTGGGTGTGCACTTCGGTGGCGAGCTGACGCACGCTCTGGCGCCGGGCAACGGCATTGGCCACCTCCTGGATCAGGTCGGCGGCGTGAAGTCCATAGATGTGGGCGCCAAGCACTTCACCACTGGTTTTGTTGAACAGCAGCTTCATCAGGCCATCGCTGTCCAGCTCAGCCAGAGCTTTGGAATTGGCCTTGAAGTAGCTGCGAACGGAACCAAGCTGGAAGCCATCCTTCTCCGCCAAAGCTTTGGCATCCGCCTCAGTCAGGCCAACAGAGCTGATCTCGGGATGGGTGAAGGTGGCTGCCGGAATGCTGCGGTAATCGATCTCGCGCGCATGGCCAAGGATGTTGTCCACCGCACAGGTGCCTTGGGCAGCAGCCGTGTGGGCCAGCATCAGCTTGCCGGTCACGTCGCCGACGGCCCAGAGATGGGGAACAGGTTGGCCGTTCACCAGAACACGCATGGCGTCGTCGATCGGAACAAAGCCACGGTTCGTCTCCACATTGAGCGACTCCAGATTGAGGCCCTTGCTGCTGGGAACACGCCCTGTGGCCACCAGAACGGCATCCACCTCAAGGGTCTCCACCAGTTCACGGCTGTTGAAATCAGCCAGTTCGATCTGCACGGGACAGCCCGGGGTGACCTTGCGGGCCAGCAGACCGGAACGCGCATCGATATCGCGACCATCAATCAGATGACGCCCAGCGATCTTGGCGATGTCGGGATCAAAGGTAGGCATCACCTTGTCCATGGCCTCGATCATCGTCACCTCGCAACCGAGGGCGGTGTACACATCAGCGAATTCAAGGCCGATGTAACCGCTGCCGATGATGGCGATCCAACGGGGCAGCCATTCCAGGTTGATGGCTTCGTCGCTGGTGAACACCGTGCGGCCATCGGTTTCGATGCCTGGCGGCACAAAGGGATCAGACCCCGTGGCGATGATCACGTCCTTGGCGGTCAGCACCCTGTCCACCCCGCTGGGCTCCCGCAGCCCCACCTTCTGGCTGCCCTCCAGACGGCCGTGGCCTCGGAGGATCGTCACCCCTGCCCGCTCAAGGGTTTTGGTGAGGTTGGTGCGAATGGTCTGAACCAGCTGATTGGCGTGATCAGCGATCTTCTGCCGCTCGAACCGCACAGGCGCAGCATGAATTCCAAAGCTCGCGAGGTGCTTGTCGTCTGCCAGTTCCCGCACTTTTCCACTGGCAGCCAGCAGCGCCTTGGAGGGAACACAGCCCCTGTTCACACAGGTGCCACCCATATCTCGGGATTCAACGATCGCCGTCTTCAGGCCGTGTTCGGCGGCATGTTTGGCAGCGTCGAAGCCGCCGTAGCCGGCTCCAATAACAATGACGTCGAAGTCGAAGCTGGCGTCGCTCACCCGAACTGCTGCGATGTGGCGGTCATTGTCGCTCTTCGCCGCTCCAGAAGGAGAGGAACAGCGGCAGACGCCACATTCAGGGATTCCACCCGTGCGCTGTGGGGGAGCGTGACGGCATGGGTGCAGCAGGCTTGCAGGTCCGGATGCAGACCTGCACCCTCGGTTCCCAGCACCAGCGCCGTCGGCAGCGTCCAGTCGAGATCCCAGTAGGGAACAGGGGGGTCAGCCTTGGTCGCATCGGGCACAAGGGTGGCCACCACCTGCACACCCAAGGCCACCAGCTGCTTCAGTTCCTGCTGAAGCTGTGAAATCGCCATCGCTTCGCTCGGGCCAAAGCGTTGATGCGGCAGCTGAAGCAGAGCACCGGCAGAGGCCCGCAACACCTTCGTGCCGAGGGGATCAACACCAGCTCCCATCCAGACCGCATTGACGTCAGCCGCGAGGGCTGTGCGCAGCAATGTGCCCAGATTTCCAGGATCCTGAATCCGATCCAGGACAAGGAGAAAATCCAGCTCTGGAGGGACAGTGGGCAGTCGATCCAGGGGGCTCAGGCAGGCAACACCATCGGGTGTGACTGTTGTGAGCGCAGCCCGCAACACCTCATCGGTGACGATCCGCCATCGCGCCTGAGAACACCGTGCAGCCAGAGCCGAATGACCTTGCAACCAGGCTTCGGTCGCGATGATTTCCTCGGGCGCGTTGCCCTGCCTGAGAACTTCCTGCAACAGGTGGGTGCCCTCAAAAAGCAACAGCCCCTCGGCCTCTCGCCCCGCACGGGTGGCCAGGGTTCGCAGCCGTTTGACCAGGGGATTGCGTCGGCTGCTGATCAGGGGAGAGGAGGAATCCAGAGAACGACTCAGAACGCTGCGTGTTTGCGCACGTTCAGGCCTTTGTGAACGCTCAGATTTTCGCCATCCAACTCAAGGCCGTTGATGGCTGCGATCTCCCCCTTGATTCCCTCCGCCGCAAGGTTTTCGATCATCTTTTTGATCACTTGATCCTCAACGGTGGTGTGATCGATGGAATCAGGAGTGAGCAGCTCAAGGAACTTGCCAACCTTGGAAGCAACAACTTCCGAAGCGTTGGAGATCTTGAGAACGATCATGGTTGTCGAGAGCTGCTACCCGACAAAGTTAGTGCGGATGGGGAGACTTGAACTCCCACGATGTTGCCACCACTAGTACCTGAAACTAGCGCGTCTACCAATTCCGCCACATCCGCTGGCGTGTCGTGTTCGACCGGATGAACATAGGGCATCGCCGATCCGTGGCTGCCCCAGCCCCGCAACAAACTGTCCAGTTTGGACGCCGGCCGTCTAGACGGTCTCAAAGACTGTTGCCAAAATCCGGACATAGGGGATCAGCTCATCGATGATGGCCGTTGCAGAAGCGTCTCAGGAGAGTCTCAAGCAACGCCTCAATGTCAGCGGCGGACACGCCTTGAAGGGAACGCTTCGCGTCAGCGGCGCGAAGAACTCCGCCCTGGTGCTGATGACAGCCAGCCTCCTGAGTGAGGAGACCATTGAGCTGACCAACATTCCCTCTCTCACAGACATCGATGGCATGAGCGCCATCCTTGAAGCTCTGGGGGTTCAGGTCGACAGGCAGTCGGACTGCATTCGCCTCACCGCCGCCGAGCTCAGTAGCTCGGCCCCTCCCTACGAGCTAGTCAACAGCCTTCGCGCCAGTTTTTTCAGTATTGGCCCCCTGCTCGGACGCCTGGGACACGCGCGGGTCCCTCTTCCAGGGGGTTGCCGTATCGGGGCTCGTCCCGTTGTCGAACACATCCGCGGTCTGAAAGCCCTCGGCGCCGTCATCAACGTGGAGCACGGAATTGTCACGGCCTCAGTGCCCGGCAGCAAAAAACGCCTGACAGGCGCACAGATCGTGCTCGACTGCCCCAGCGTTGGCGCCACCGAAACCATTCTGATGGCAGCGGTGCTGGCCGATGGGGTCTCCACCATCGAAAACGCTGCTCAGGAACCTGAAGTGCAGGACCTGGCCAACCTGCTCAACAGCATGGGCGCCCAGGTGAGCGGCGCTGGCGGCCCGGTGATCACCGTTCAAGGGGTGGAGCGGCTCCGTGGTTGCACCAACTATCCGGTGATCCCGGATCGCATCGAAGCCGGAACGTTCCTGATGGCGGCCGCCATCACGCGCTCACCACTGGTGGTGGAGCCCGTGATTCCCAAGCATCTCAGCGCTGTGATCCAAAAGCTTCGCGATTGCGGCTGCTCCATCGAGATCAAGGGGAGAGCCGTGACGATCACACCCGGCGAGATCACGGCCGTGGACATCACCACCCAACCGTTTCCCGGGTTTCCAACCGATCTTCAGGCACCGTTCATGGCCCTGATGTGCACCGCGAAGGGCACCAGCGTGATTAGCGAGAAGATCTATGAAAACCGGCTGCAACATGTGGCCGAGCTGCAGCGCATGGGGGCATCGATTCGGCTCAAGGGCAGCACAGCCATCGTTGAAGGCGTGGCTCAGCTGAGCGCGGCGCCCGTCACCGGCACCGACCTCCGTGCAGCCGCTGCCATGGTGCTGGCTGGCCTCTCCGCTAAAGGAATCACCGAAGTGGCTGGTCTGAAGCACCTTGATCGGGGCTACGACGACCTCGAAGCCAAGCTCAGCGCTGCCGGCGCTGAGGTGAAGCGCAACATCCTCTGAAGAGGGGCCCTTCAATCAATACAATCCCTGAGCGGGAGCCTGGCGGAATTGGTAGACGCAGCTGACTCAAAATCAGCCGGCCACTGGTCTTGGGGGTTCAAGTCCCCCGGCTCCCATCCCTCCGCCGTCATGAACACCTACGGCCGTTTCCCTTTGGCTCTGGCCAAGGGAAAGGGCTGCTGGGTCAAGGACACCCAAGGACGGCGCTACCTGGATGCTGTTGCTGGCATTGCCACCTGCACCCTGGGCCACAGCGACAGGGCCATGCAGCGGGCTCTGCGCAAGCAGCTGGGACGGCTCCAGCATGTGTCCAACCTCTATCGGATTCCGGAACAGGAAGAGCTGGCCAGCTGGCTGGTGCGCAACAGCTGTGCCGACAGCGTCTTCTTCTGCAATTCCGGCGCCGAAGCCAATGAGGCCGCGATCAAGCTGGCGCGCAAACACGGCCACCAACGGCGCGGCATCGAACAGCCAGTGATCCTCACGGCAGCAGCCAGCTTCCATGGCCGCACGCTCGCGGCGGTCACCGCCACCGGTCAACCCAAGTACCACAAGGGTTTTGAGCCCATGGTGACCGGGTTTGATTATTTCCCCTACAACGATCTGAAGGCCCTCGAAACCCTGATCAACCGCTACGAACAGTCCGGTCCCTCAATCGCGGCCGTTCTGGTTGAACCCCTGCAAGGAGAGGGTGGCGTCAACCCTGGAGACCGCACTTTCTTCTCACGCCTACGCGAGATCTGCACGGAGCGAAACATCCTGCTGATCCTTGATGAGGTGCAGGTGGGCATGGGGCGGAGTGGCCGCCTCTGGGGTTATGAGCAACTGGGCATCACCCCTGACGCCTTCACCCTGGCCAAGGGCCTGGGCGGTGGTCATGCCATTGGTGCCCTGCTGGTGAACGCGTCAGCTGATGTGTTTGAACCCGGCGACCATGCCAGCACCTTCGGCGGCAATCCCTTTGCCTGCCGGGCGGGGTTGACGGTGGCCACCGAAATCGAACGACGAGATCTGCTGACCAACGTCACAGCGCGAGGCGAACAACTGCATGACGGGCTCCAGGAGCTTGTGAACTGTTTCCCCGAGCACCTGCAAGGCGTGCGGGGCTGGGGCCTGCTGCAGGGCATCGTGATCCGGGAGGGCAGCAGTTGGACGGCCCCCGCGCTGGCGAAAGCCTCCATCGACCACGGTCTGCTGCTGGTGGCGGCCGGCCCCTCGGTGCTGCGCATGGTGCCCCCACTGACCATCAACAAGCGCGAGGTGCGCGAGCTGCTGCGCCGTCTGGCGGCAACCCTCTCCAGCCTCAGCTGAGTGGACGATCTGTCTGATCTGATCCCACGCTTCGACCTGCGTGGCATGGATCTGCAGTTGGATCGCATGGATGCGGCCCTGCACGAACTCGACCATCCCTGTCGGACGATTCCCGCGATTCAGGTGCTGGGCACCAACGGGAAGGGATCCATCGTCAGCTTTCTGGAATCAGCCCTCTGTGCCGCCGGCCTCCGCTGCGGGGTCACCACCTCCCCTCACCTGGTGAGCTGGTGTGAACGCATCCGGATCAAGGGGACCCCCATTCCGGTTGAAACCCTGCGCAGCCGGTTGCAGGCGCTCCAGCCCCTGAACGAACGGCATCGGCTCACCCCGTTTGAACTGCTGGTGACCGCCGCCCTGCTGGAGTTCCACCGGCACGCCTGCGAGCTGCTGGTGCTGGAAGTGGGGCTGGGGGGACGGCTTGATGCCACCACGGCCCATCCCTGCCGTCCAGTGGTGGCCGTCGCCAGCATTGGGATGGACCACTGCGAGCACCTGGGACACAGCCTCACCGCCATCGCAACCGAAAAAGCGGCAGCGATCCCGCCTCAGGCCACCGTGATCAGTGGCGCCCAAGCCCCTGAAGTGCAGGAGGTCCTGGAAACAACCTGCCGCACTCAGCAGGCCACGCTCCACTGGGTGAAGCCGCTGAATTCAAGCTGGCAACTGGGCTTGCCCGGCGCCATTCAGCGAAGCAACGCCGCTGTGGCCCTCGGTGCCTTGCAAGCCCTCTCGGGCCTGGGCTGGTCGTTACCTGAAGCGGTGATTCAGGAGGGTTTCGCCACAGCCCACTGGCCCGGTCGCCTGCAAACCGTGCATTGGGGCGTCCACACGCTTCGCCTCGATGGAGCCCACAATCCACCGGCCGCAGTGCAGCTGGCCGAAGAACGCAGCCAGTGGAGTTGTGCCTGCAACGGTGTTGTTTGGATCCTGGCGATTCAGGCCCATAAGGACGCTGTCGCCATGCTCCAGACGCTGCTGCAGCCCCAGGACCAGGCCTGGATCATTCCGGTACCAAGCCACAGGAGCTGGAGTCGTTCGGCCCTCCTCCAGGCACTGCCCCAGCTCGAGCATCAGCTGCAGGAGGCCGACGGCCTCGAAAGCGTGCTGCACCAGCTCAGCAGCCATGGATGGCCGACACCGATGCCGATTGTTGCCGGATCGCTGTATCTGATCGGTGACCTGTTCGCTCGCGGCGTTGTAACGGCAGAGTGAGCACAGCTTGGGCGTGAACTGTGCTGCGAATCTCCCGGTTGCTGGGCCTTCTCCTGCCCCTCCTGCTCATGGCAACGCCGGCCCCGGCCCTGGACACCTCAGCTGGGGTGGGACTGCAGGATCGTGCCCTGTTCCAGGAAAAGGTGGACTACACGCTCACCAACCAGAGCAACGGCGACTTCGAGGGGCAGAACCTGGCCAACACATCCTTCGCCGGAGCCGTGGGCCGCGGAGCGAACTTCCGGGGCGCCAACCTGCATGGTGCAATCCTCACCCAAGGGGCCTTTGCCGAAGCTGATTTCCAGGGAGCTGACCTCTCCGACGCCCTGATGGATCGCGCCGACTTCGTCGCCACCGATCTACGCAATGCCGTGCTGACGGGGATCATTGCGTCGGGCAGCAGCTTCAGCAACGCTCAGATCGAGGGGGCCGATTTCACGGATGCCCTGCTCGATCGTGATGATCAACGCCGGCTGTGCAGCGATGCCGATGGCATCAACCCCAGCACCGGAGTTTCCACCTTCGACAGCTTGGGCTGCTGATCCTCAGGAGCGCTCCTCCCAACCTCGAAGCTTGCCGGGATTGAGCAGGCCCTCGGGATCAAAGCGCTGCTTGGCCGCCACCTGATCGGCATCGATGACGCCAAGGCCGCCGTCTTCCACGGTGATCACGTGGGGGTTGAACAACACGGCACCCGCGGCCCTGCAGTCGTCCATAAACCGGTTCAGCTGATCTGCCCCCTGCCAACGCACGAGCGGCAGAGCCGCCAGCCGAGGACAGCCCTGCTGACGCACAAGCTCGAGATGCCAGAGCAGGGCATCACCCCAGCGCTGCTTCAAGGCCGCCATCGCTGGGGCCTCCGGTTGCGGCAACAACATCTGCAGGTAGGTCCATCCCGGCTCTGAAGCCCGCACATGCAGGGTGGTGTGGTTCCAGCTCAGCTCGCGCAAGCCATTGCCCCCGGAAAGATCCTCAGGGCCGAGATCCCGCAGGATGGCACCAGCTGACTGCGCCATCCGTTGCAGGCTGTTGAGCCCATCGGGGGCAACGAGCAACAGCAGCCGGTGCGCCGAGACGGCAGGACCACCCCAGCTGGGCATCCGGGGCAACAGCGGCTGTTCCAGCAGGCTCGCCAAATGGAGATCCAAGGCCGAGGCAGCGATCCGTTGCATCAACTCAATCGCCTGCTTCCAGTGCTCGCAGTCCACGCTCACCTGGTGCCAGTTGACCGCTGGAGCTGTGGCCAAGCTGAGGGCCGTGATGATGCCGTTGGTGCCGTATGCGTGATTCAAAGCCTCCGCATCCATCTCGCCGAGTTGATGGCGCCGGGCATCGGGGCGTAGCGGCACGATCTCCAACCCGAGTAGATGACCTGGATCCCGCAGGAAGCCCCAGCGCAGGGAACCGATGCCCCCAGAGCCCCCTGCCACAAAGCCGCCAATGGTGGCGCTGCGCCAGGTGCTGGGCATCAAGCGCAGCTGGCGTCCATGGCGGCGCAACTCCTGATCCAGATCGCGCATCACACAGCCCGGTTCCACGGTGACCACCCCGGTGATCGGATCAATCGAGCGGATCTGCCGCAGGGCCGTGGTGAGCATCACCACGCCGCCCTGCAGAGGCACACACTGGCCGTAGTTCCCTGTCCCAGAGCCGCGCAGGGTTAAGGGAACCTGGTGCTCAGCGCAGGCCGAAGCCAACCGTTCAACGGCATCCACCGTGCGCGGACGCACCACCAACTCAGCACGGCAGGCCTCCAGCCGCGGCGTCAGCACGGGGGAGTACTCAAAGGCGTCCCGGGAATGGCGCTGCAGCTCCCCCGGTTCATCCAACAACTCCAGTTCCGGATCAACGCTGAGGGCTTGCCGCAGGGCAATCAAGGCTTCAGCGCGACCCATGGCGTGGCGGAACACTGGTCAGGGTCTAGCGCCTGGCGACGACTGCCAGTGGCCGTCCACGAGAACCTGACGCTGCTGAGCAGAACGGATCAGGTCCGACCATCCCTGGCCCTCCATGCTGATCAGATCGGCAGGAGCGCCGGCCCGCAGCACCCCATCCCATTCCAGTTGAAGAATGGCTGGCGGTGCCGTGGTGAAAGGGGCCAGGCCCAGACGCTGCCAGGGCAACAACTGAGTCAAGGGCATCGATGCAGCCAGCAGGGCCAAGGGGTCGAAGTCGCCTCCCGGGAACCAGGGGTCGACCACGTTGTCACCCGCCACCGCCACCGGAACACCGGAACGTTGCAACTGACGGATCGGGGCCTGCGGACGCTGAAGGGGGGTGGCATCGTCCGCCCGTGCGAGCAACCAGGCATTGGTCAGGGGCAGGGCAATCACACTGAGCTGCGCTGCTGCCATGCGCTCTGCCAACCGCGCCAGAGAGGACGCCGGCAGAAGGGAAAGACTGCTGGCATGGCTGCAGGTGACGGGAACCTGCACCGGCACGCGCAGCAGGGCCTTCAACAGCTGAACCATGCCCTGCGCCGCACCGTGATCCGCCTCATCGATGTGGAGATCGACGCCGCAGTTGTGGCGATCAGCCAGGCGCAACAACACCTCCAACTGCTCCGTGACCACGGCCGATCCACAAGGAGGTGTCAGAACACCACCAAGACAGCCGCCACTGGCGGCCACACGACGCGCCAGAGCATCCGCTTCAGCTGAACACCAGAATTCCAAGGGCACCAGCGCCACCAGCTGCAAGTCGATGCGGCGGCGCCAGCGCTGCTGCAGAGTGAGCAAGGCATCCCAGCTGGGCTCAGCACCAGGGCCACCACTGTCCACATGGCTGCGCATGGCCCGCAGCCCATGGGCGAATGCTCTCTCCATGGCGCGTTCTCCGCGTTGAAGCACGCAGGCCACGGTTCGGGAGCTGTGCTCCCGCAGGTTGGCCTCCAGGGCACCCCCGTAGCTGCCGCTGAGGTTGGGATGCTCCTGCCAGGTGTAGGCCTTGTCCAGATGGACATGGCAGTCGACCAAGCGCGGCAACACCATTCGAGACGGTGGCACGCGTTCGGCAGACAGGGGCTGGGGCTCCCGCAGACGCCCCTGCTCCCAGGCCAGACGCACGGGCGTCAGCCCTTGCTTCTCAACCTCCGGCAAGGGCGTTGAAGGGGCGAAATCCAGCAGTGCCAGGGGTGCCCAGGCGTCGAGGACGCCACTCCCCGGCTTGGACTCAAGCGACGGGACGTCCATCACCGCTCATCACCGTTGCTGGCATCGGTGCTGAGGACCACGAAACGACCGGCCACACCAAGGCTGAGCACTTCAAAACCAGGCAGGCGCAGACCGGGCAGCATCTCTTTCCTATCCATCCGGGTGGAATACAGACTGGCCACCAACAAGTTTCGACGGGTGGTGAACTGACCCGCCAACGCCGCCAGTGCATCCCGCTGGGAGGCAATTAGCTCAGGGCAATTGCGAATCCAGAGACGCAGCACCATCGGCAGGGTCGGCTCTTCGCACAGTTCCTTGGTGCCCAACCGGACCAGCTGATCACCGGCATGGGTTTGATAGTCCTCCAACGACGGGTTGGACACCACCAGCGAGAGCACCCCGACCGCTGCAATCCCCCCCGCAAACATCGCCAGAGCAGACCGACCTTGCGGACGCGATGAAGGGGACACCAGGCAGGCTGCAGCTCGTGTTGGTAGATTCTCACGGACGCGGCGGGCGTCGCCAAGTGGTTAAGGCAGCGGCTTGTGGCGCCGCTATTCGGGGGTTCGAATCCCCTCGCTCGCCCTCTCAACAACTCAACAAAGCCCTGAGTAGCGGTTCTGCTCCCCAGCGGATCGGATCCGTGCAGGGCAGACCAAGCGTCTGGCGGATGCGCTCCACCTCGTCTCGAGCCTGAGCCTCATCAAGGCGGGCGGTGTTGAGGGCGACAGCGGCCACCTTGGCTGGCTCAGCAGCCCCATCAGGCCGCGCCCAGCTCGCCAGGGATTCTGTGGTGGCCACCAAGGCCTCAAGGTTTGGAAGCGGGATCTGAGGCAGCCGATCGATGGTCTGCTGTGCTGCCCGATGCACGAGCAACAGGGCCGTCGGCTGCGTGCCCCGCAACAAGGGCAACGTGGCCGTGGAGGCCGGATGGCAGAGCGATCCCTGCCCCTCCACCAGCACAAGGCCCTGCTCAGGCAGAGCAGCCGCCGCGCGAAGCACCGCCGCCTCCACCGCACCGGCGGCGTAATCGACGCGCACAGCATCCAGGGCGACCCCTTCTCCGCTGATCAGAATTCCGGCCTGCCCTGTACCCACAAAGCGCGCGGGGATCCCGGAGCGCTGGGCTGCCTCCCGGAGAGACAAGCATGCGCTCATCTTGCCGACAGCCATATCGGTGCCAATGGCCAGAAGGCGCCGGCAGGGAAGCTCTGCGGCGCGTGCCTGGCCAACGTTGAGTCCTTCCGGCTCCCGGCGCAGATCCCAGATCCAACGGTCGGGCCAGCAGGCGTCTGCCAGTTCAGGATCATCGGCCAGGCGGGTGTGAAGTCCGCTGGCGAGATGAAGGCCTGCGCGCAACGCCGCCAAGGCGTCGTGGCGAACAGGATCAGGCAGCCGCCCCCCCGAAGGAGCCAGGCCAACCACAGCAACCTCAGGCTCGTAGGGCAGAGCAGCAGACAAGTCCGCCACCACCGGCACATCACGCTCGATGCCGGTGACGCGTTGCAGAGACTGGCCCGCATGGTCGGGATCGATCACCGCGACGATCGGTCCAGCACGGTGTCGGAGCATGGCCAGACCGGTCTTGCCGGTGAGGCTGGCCAAACCACCGTGTTGGAGCAGCACCAACCGCATTCCCCGAAATCCCGACGGCGCTTGAATCCCGCTCATCACGCTGCTGTGCCTCCTGCCTGGCGGATCCCCAATCCAGCCATCGCCGAAGGCCGCAGACGATCGTGCTGCAACTCAAGGCCAACAAAGGGGTCATCCACCAAGTTGAGATGGCTGTCGAGATCCGGCCAACGAATCAGAGGCAAGATCTGGGCCGCTGCACCGTTCAACAACGAACTGTCGGAGTAGCACCCCACCATCAGATCCAGCCCCTTCTTCTGCGCCACTTGGGCCATTAACAAGGCCTGACTGAGCCCCCCGGTCTTGAGCAGCTTGAGATTCACACCATCCACCACTGGGGCCAAGCGCAGCAGATCCTCCAGATCCCAACAACTTTCATCCGCCACCAAGGCCATCGGACAGTGCGGGTGAAGCGCCGCGAATCCCGCTGAGTCCTGCGTGGGATCCAAATCTGGAGCCAAAGGCTGCTCCAGCAGCACCACCTGTTGTGCGGCCAGGGGCTCCAGCATTTGCCTGGCCTGATTCACGGTCCATCCGCCATTGGCATCCACCTGCAGTTCGATGGCGACTCCCTGCCGCTGGGATCGATCCTTGATGGCCTGGGCCACCGCTTCCAACATGCTGAGGTCGTGGTCCAAGCCGTCGGGGCTGCCCAGCTTGAGCTTCACCCGCGTCGCCGGCAGCTGCGTCCACCAGCGTTCGAGACGATCCAACACGGCATCCACAGAAGCCAGTCCCAGGGTGACGCTGGTGGCCACACCCTCGGCTGGGTCCAATCCCCAGAGCCGCCATAGAGGATGGCCGAGCCGTTGCCCATGCCAGTCCCACAAAGCCAGATCGACAGCACAACGGGCCGGGGGACTCAGGGATGCAAGCAGGGGCTCAAACCGTTGCGGACGGTGGGGATCCAGAGCTTCCAGTTGCGGCAAAAGCCCCAGCAGTTCCTGTTCCACAGCCTCAAGGGCAAAGGCTCGGTGGCCGGTCTCAAATCCCCCGGTCTCGCCGCGGCCCACCAGCCCATCACGTTCCAACCTGAGCTCCAACCGCACCACGGCAGCGGTGGTGCCCCGGCTGATCGTGAGGGGCACGGCCTTGGTGAGCGAAAACCGAGTGAGGGCCCAGCCCATCGCCATCCGGCTGTCAATCTCCAAACTGACACAACACCGCTGTGACTCACACTGAGAAGGCTTGAGCCAGAGATTTGGTCGCCTCCGCCCCCCTCGCAACTGACGCCACCGCCAACCCCCAGCGGGGCAGCTATTGGATCACCACGTTCGGCTGCCAGATGAACAAGGCGGATTCCGAACGGATGGCGGGAATCCTGGAGGCCATGGGCTACCGGGAGGCGTCAGCCGAACTGGATGCCGATCTGGTGCTTTACAACACCTGCACCATCCGGGACAACGCCGAGCAGAAGGTTTACAGCTACCTCGGCAGACAGGCCCAGAGGAAACGCAGCAACCCCAATCTCACCCTGGTGGTGGCGGGCTGTGTTGCCCAGCAGGAGGGCGAATCCCTGCTCCGGCGGGTGCCGGAGCTGGATCTGGTGATGGGACCGCAACACGCCAATCGCCTGGAAACCCTGCTGCTGCAGGTGGACAGCGGTCAGCAGGTGGTCGCCACCGAAGACCACCACATCCTTGAAGACATCACCACGGCCCGCCGGGACAGCAGCATCTGCGGCTGGGTGAACGTGATCTATGGCTGCAACGAACGTTGCACCTACTGCGTGGTGCCCTCCGTGCGCGGCAATGAACAATCACGGCTGCCCCAGGCGATCAAGCTGGAAATGGAGGGTCTTGCCGCCCAGGGCTACAAGGAAATCACCCTGCTCGGCCAGAACATTGATGCCTATGGCCGGGATCTGCCGGGCATCACGCCGGAGGGTCGCCGCCAACACACCCTCACCGATCTGCTCCATCACGTCCACGACGTGGATGGCATTGAACGGATCCGTTTTGCCACCAGCCATCCGCGCTACTTCACCGAGCGGCTGATCGATGCCTGTGCCGACCTGCCCAAGCTCTGTGAACACTTCCACATTCCGTTTCAGAGCGGGGACAACGACGTGTTGCAGGCCATGGCCCGGGGCTACACCGTTGAACGCTACCGGCGGATCATCGACCGCATCCGTGAGCGCATGCCCGATGCCTCCCTCAGTGCCGATGTGATCGTTGCCTTCCCTGGAGAAACCGATGCGCAGTACCGCCGCACCCTCCATCTGATCGAAGAGATCGGTTTCGATCAGGTGAACACAGCGGCCTATTCACCCCGGCCCAATACCCCTGCAGCCCATTGGGACAACCAGCTGCCGGAGGAGGTGAAGGTGGAACGCCTTCGCGAAATTAATGCCCTGGTGGAACGCTGCGCCCGCAAGGCCAATGCCCGCTACGAGGGGCGCACGGAAGAAGTGCTGGCGGAGGGCATCAACCCCAAGGACCCATCGCAGCTGATGGGGCGAACCCGCACCAATCGCCTGACCTTCTTCAGCTCCACCGGAGCGGATGGTCGTGCCTATCAAGCGGGCGATCTCGTGCCGGTGCGCATCGATGCGGTGCGCTCCTTTTCACTCAGCGGCAGCCCCCTGCCCCACTGAGCACAACGCTGATACTTTTGGCGCTCCCACCGCTCAAGGGTCGCCGCATTCATGCCGTCCAGTCCCATCACGGTCGGGCTCGTCTTTGGAGGCCGCTCTGGAGAGCACGACGTGTCGATCCGATCTGCGGCGACCGTCGTCCGAGGCCTGCGCAGCGGGCAGAACCGAGAGCGATACACGGTGCAGCCGATCTACATCGACCGTGATGGTCGCTGGTGGGGAACAGATCTGTCCGAAGCAACCCTGGCTTCCGAAACCGCACCGGAGCTCAACCCACCTCTGCCCCCATCAGGATTCCAGGGGTTCCCGGAGGGATGTGATGCGGTCGAACTCTGGTACCCGGTGCTGCATGGTCCCAATGGAGAAGACGGCACCATTCAGGGGTTGTTCCAGCTGACCGGCAAACCGTTCGTTGGTGCCGGCGTGCTCGGCTCAGCCGTCAGCATGGACAAGCAGGCGATGAAATCTGCTTTCGCCAGCGCCGGGCTGTCCCAGGTGCCCTATGTGGCCCTGCACGCGTCCGAACTCGAGAACGCGATCAGCCGATCGGCCCTCATGGATCGGATTGAACGCGAACTGAACTACCCCTGCTTTGTGAAGCCCGCCAATCTCGGCTCCTCGGTGGGCATCAGCAAGGTGCGTTCCCGCCAAGAACTGGAAGCAGGCCTCAATCAGGCTGCAGCGCTCGATCCAAGGCTGGTGGTGGAGCAGGGCGTCAACGCCCGAGAGGTGGAATGCGCCGTCCTGGGGGGGCGCATGCTCGAAGCGTCGGTGATCGGTGAGGTTCGTTTTGATGCGGACTGGTACGACTACGAGACGAAATACACCGCAGGGCGTAGCACCACGTTGATTCCCGCTCCTCTGCCGGATGAAGTAGCTGACCGCATCCGCGCCCAGGCCCTGCAGGCCTGCGCTGCCGTGGGCGTCAACGGCATGGGTCGGGTGGATTTCTTCTACGACGACGCCAACGATCAGCTCTGGATCAACGAAATCAACACCCTGCCTGGTTTCACGGCCCAGAGCATGTTCCCGATGCTCTGGGCGGCCAGCGGCGTAACACTCGAACAGTTGGTGCACAAACTGATCCAAACCACAGGAGAATGAACGAAGCGTCCTTCGCCTAACCCATGAGCCACGGACTGCTCTGGTTTCCTCTGCTGCTGGCCTTTGTGCTGCTGGCATCGCTCGGATGGCTGGAACGGCGGCGCCAAAACCTGTTTCGCACCTGGGCCGAAGGCTCCGAACTCGCCAAGCTCGATGGTTGTGGTGGTGCCCGTCTGAAAGACGGAGAACTGCACTGGAGCAGCTTCGAGGCGGGAAGTTTTCAGGATCAGGGCTCGTTTGACGTCTGCAAACTCGAGCTTGTGGAGCTGATGTCGCTGGCGTCCGGTGATGCGCCCCTCACCGATGAATCCCAGGGGCGTTGTCGGCTGCGCCTTATCGGCAAAGATCTGCAGATGGATGTGCCCTTCTCTGATGCCGACCGCGCGCGCAACTGGGGTGAGCAGCTGATGGCACGGGCCCGATGCGACCTGTGAGCCGGGTTTCGAGAAACAACAAATCCTCCCAACGGCCGGTTTCCGCGCAGGTCGCTCGGCGCCGGGACTTACGCCGGCAGGGCCGCCAGACCCTGTTGCTTCAGCTCTGGCGCTTTGTGGCCTTGCTGCTGCTCAGTGGCGGATTCAGCTGGATCTTGCTGCGCCATGGCTGGACGCTGCGGAGCCCTGAGGCAGTGATCCTGACGGGTGGTGCTGCCCTTGAGACCAATCAGGTGATCGAGGCGGCCAAGCTGCGCTTTCCATCACCCCTGCTGGAGGTCAGTCCGAGGGAACTGGAACAACACCTGGTCGGGGCATTACCGGTTCACAGCGCTCACGTGCAGCGCCGAATGTTCCCCGCTCGCCTCGTCATCAGCCTGAAGCCGGAGATTCCCATCGCACGCGCTGAGCGTCGTGGACCCACTGGACGGGAACGGGGGCTGCTCAACGCCGCAGGTGGATGGATTCCCCTGAGCGACGCCGTAGCAGATCCGCTCACAGACATCATGGTGCGGGGATGGAATGCCCCGCAACGCGGTCAGGTCGCTGCGCTGCTGCAACAACGGAATCGCATCGGCGGGATGCTGAAAGCCATCATGCTTGATCCCAACGGCAACATCAGTCTCATCACCACCGAGCTGGGCCGGATTGATCTCGGTGGTGAACCGGCCCTCCTGAATGCCCAGATCGAAACGATCCTCCATCTGAACAAGACGTTTCCAAAGCACCTGCGCGGAGCCCATCAAAGCAGCCTTGATCTCAGCAATCCGGACCGCCCGGAACTGCAACTGCCGGCGCCCCCCGCCCCCAAGCAGCCCAAAACTGAACCCTGAAATCTTCGGGTGGAAAATCTGGAGACCACAACCTCAGCGCCGGGTTTGTGATCTCTTGAAGCCGAGACAAGGCTTCAGGGACATAATGCAACGCAACCACACGGTTCTGCCTCGACGATGGAGATGGTGAGCGGCTCAGGGTCTTTCACGGCAGCTGGTATCCAGCCCAGCCAGTCCGCCCGCATCGAGGTCATCGGCGTTGGGGGTGGCGGCAGCAATGCCGTCAACCGCATGATCCTCAGCGACCTTGAGGGGGTTGGATACCGCGTTCTCAACACCGATGCCCAGGCCCTGATCCAGTCGCAGGCCCAGCAACGGCTGCAGTTGGGGCAGACCTTGACCCGCGGACTGGGTGCCGGCGGCAACCCCACCATCGGCCAGAAGGCAGCTGAGGAATCCCGCACGGATCTGCACGATGCACTGCAGGGCTCCGATCTGGTGTTCATTGCCGCTGGCATGGGCGGTGGAACGGGGACTGGTGCAGCACCAGTGGTGGCTGAAGTCGCCCGTGAAGTCGGTGCTCTCACCGTGGGCATCGTGACCAAGCCGTTCAGCTTCGAGGGCCGTCGTCGCATGCGTCAGGCCGACGAAGGCATCGCTCGGTTGGCGGAACACGTGGACACCCTGATCGTGATCCCTAACGACCGCCTGCGTGATGCCATCGGCGGAGCTCCCCTTCAGGAAGCCTTCCGGAGTGCGGACGACGTCCTGCGCATGGGCGTCAAAGGCATCAGCGATATCATCACCTGCCCGGGCCTGGTGAACGTTGACTTTGCTGACGTTCGCTCCGTGATGACCGAAGCAGGCACAGCACTGCTGGGCATCGGCATCGGTTCCGGTCGCTCAAGAGCCGTGGAAGCAGCCCAAGCCGCGATTGCAAGCCCGCTGCTGGAAACCGAGCGCATCGATGGCGCCAAGGGCTGTGTGATCAACATCAGCGGTGGTAAAGACATGACCCTGGAGGACATGACCACTGCTTCCGAGGTGATCTACGACGTTGTTGATCCCGAAGCCAACATCATCGTGGGCGCTGTGGTGGATGAGGCCCTCGAAGGGGAAATCCACGTCACGGTGATCGCTACAGGCTTCGAGAACAAGCAGCCGTACCGCAGCGAGCGCAGCCGCTCCGTGCCCGGAATGCTGAATCGTGGGGAGCCCGAAGAGAACGGCGCCCGCATTCCTGAGTTCCTGCGTCGCCGTCAGCAACAGGACAACGGCAGCTTGTGAGATCGCTGTCAGGCCACGCGGTCTGACAGCTCACTTGAATGTGGTGACCCGGAACCCACGCCTGCCCTGAGCATCCCGTGTGGCTGCTCCCTTCCGGTCCTGACCAGATTTAGGCGTCAGAGCCGCATGGGCCCGAATCGGCCGAATGCTAGCAATGAGCCCCCGAGGGGTTCTGAAGCTGCATGCGTCCTTCTGATCTGACCCGCTTCAAGCAGAAGGGCCAATCCATCGCCGTGCTCACCGCTTGGGACAGCCTCTCTGCAGCTCTGGCCGAGGCCGCCGGTGCAGATGTGCTGCTGATCGGTGATTCACTGGCGATGGTGGCGCTGGGCCATGCCACAACACTCCCGGTGAGCCTGGACCAGATGCTTCATCACACCCAGGCGGTGGCCCGGGGATTGACGGCCATGCCGGCCGACCAGCCCCTGCTGGTCTGTGACCTGCCGTTTCTCAGCTACCAGTGCGGCGAAGACCGCGCCGTGGCGGCTGCAGGGCGTTTGCTGAAGGAGTCCAGCGCAGCGGCGGTGAAATTGGAGGGGGCGGAACCCGAGGTTGTCGCCGTAATCGACCGTCTGGTGCGCATGGGCATTCCCGTGATGGGGCATCTGGGCCTCACCCCCCAGGCCGTGCATCGCCTGGGGTACAGGCGCCAGGCCACGGACGCCATCAGCCAGGAACGCCTGGTTGATCAGGCGCGCACCCTCGAGCAGAAGGGCTGCTTCTCCCTGGTGTTGGAACATGTTCCTGCCGAGCTGGCGTGCCGGGTGCAGCAGGCCCTGACCATCCCGGTGATCGGCATCGGGGCAGGCGACGGCTGCGACGGCCAGGTGCGCGTCACCGCAGACCTGCTGGGGCTCACCGCCAAACAACCTCCCTTCAGCCCAGCGCTGGTGGATGGCCGCCGCCTGTTCATCGACGCGTTGAAGGGTTGGGTCCAGCAGACCCGGAACAACACTCTTCCCACCACAGAATCACCTCAATCAGCACCTGATTGCTGAGGGCCATGCCCTCGGGGTCGGTGAGGCACCAACGGCCTGCCCGCTGCTGCAGCCATCCACGCTCAACGAACGGTTGCCAGCGGTGCTCAAGGGCGTCGGCATCAAGACCTTGAAGGGTCACCCCTTCCCGGCGCCGCAGACCCACCAGCAATTGATCATCCAGAGGGAGCCCAGCCTCGGCGACTGATTCCTCAGGAGGATGATCCAGCCATTCCGCGTAGGCGGCGCGGGTGCGGGGTCGCGCCAAACGCACCCCCCAGGGTGCTGATGTCGCTCCCATGCCAAAACCCCACCAGCCGGCACCGCTCCAGTACACCCGGTTGTGACGGGAGGCATGGCCCGGACGGGCATGGTTGGAAATCTCGTAGCGGCTGAGTCCAGCAGCCGACAGCCGTTGTGTGGTCCGCTCCATCAAGGCAACGGCCAGGTCGTCCTCCGGCAGCTGCAACAGGCCAAGCGTTCGTTGGCGATCAAACACCGTGCCCGGCTCCACCAAGAGGTCGTAAATCGAGAGATGGGGAGCCTGACTGGCAATGGCCTGATCCAACTGCGCATCCCACCCGGCCAGGGTCTGGCCCGGGAGGTTCTGGATGAGATCGAGACTCCAGGACCGAAGCGCGCCATCGCGCCAGGCCAGAACCAGCCAGTCGATCGCCGCATGGAGGTCGCTCTGGCGATGCCGACGCCCCAGCTGCTCGAGCACAGCATCATCAAAGCTCTGCCCCCCCAGGCTGATGCGGTTCACGCCATGGGCCAGAACGGAGGCCAACTGCGCGGCATCAAAGGTGGCCGGATCCATCTCCAGGGTGATTTCCGCACCCGGTTGAAGACCGAATTTGTTGGCCAAGGCATCGATCAGTGCTCCGATCTGATCGGGGCACAACAGCGATGGCGTTCCCCCGCCGATATACACGGTGGATAAGGGAGGACCCCCTGGGGCAGAGGCGATTTCCCGATGCAGCAGGCTCAGGTACTCACGGATCGAGCGACTGCCAGGCCCATCGTCAGCGCGGGCCTGGTCCCCCAAGGGAACCACTGCGAAATCGCAGTAGTAACAGCGCCGGTGGCAGAAGGGAATGTGGAGGTAGGCGCTGCGGGGCGGGATGGGATAAGGCATGCTTCTGGCATCCGGATCGAGCTGCCACGACCTGAACCCATGGTGGATCCGCTCATCCTGCTTCTGTTTGTAGTTTCCGGTGCAGCTGCCGGGTGGATGGGGATTCACTTGCTGCCCGACGGCCTGGTGAGTGCAACCACCAATGCTGAACAGTTGCGTCTCCAGCTCAGCGCAGCTAGCGGTGGCATTGGCTTGATCGCCGGCCTGGTGTTCAAAAAGCTGCGGGTGCGCCTGATGCAACAGGTGCGCACCATGCCCACCGATCTGCTGGTGAGCCGGGCTGTCGGCCTGATCCTGGGGTTGCTGGTGGCCAACCTGCTGCTGCTGCCTGTTCTGCTGCTTCCGTTCTCCGGAGGAATTGTTCTGCTCAAACCCCTTCTGGCGGTGGTGAGCAATGTCTTTTTTGGAATTCTCGGAAGCAACCTGGCGGAAGTTCACGGCCGCACGCTGCTGCGCCTGTTCAATCCCGCGAGCACGGAGGCGCTGCTGGTGGCTGATGGGGTGCTGACCCCCGCCACGGCCAAGATCCTGGACACCAGCGTGATCATCGATGGCCGGATCCGCGGCATGCTCGCCTGCGGATTGCTGGAAGGGCAGGTGATCGTTGCCGAATCGGTGATCGATGAGATGCAGCAGCTGTCGGATTCCACCAACATCGAAAAGCGGGCCAAGGGCCGACGTGGCCTGAAGCTTCTGAAGGATCTGCGGGAAACCTACGGGCGGCGGTTGGTGATCAACAGCACCCGTTACAACGGCAAGGGAACGGACGACCGATTGCTGCAGTTGGCATCCGACACCGGCGGCACGCTGGTGACCGCAGACTTCAACCTGGCGCAGGTGGCCCAGGTCAAAGACCTGAAGGTGATGAATCTGAGTGAGCTGGTGATCGCGTTGCGGCCTGAAGTGCAACCAGGCGATGAGCTCAAACTCAAGATCGTGCGAGAGGGCAAGGAGGACAGCCAGGGTGTCGGCTACCTCGATGACGGAACGATGGTGGTGGTCAACGAGGCGAAATCGCTGATCGGCCAACGCAAACCTGTGGTGGTGACCGGTGCCCTGCAAACCCCAACCGGGCGCATGGTATTCGCACGGTTGGACGAGAACGATGCATCAACCGACACCAAGCCCTCATCCAAATCGAAAAGTCAGGGAAAACCGGCCAAAACCAGCAACCGCAAGCCCGATGACCCCGGCTAGGCTCGCCCCACCGCGATGGTGGAGATGACAACTTCGGCCCCGTACTACGGCGACAGCGCCGTGATGCGCACACCACCTCCTGACCTTCCCTCACTCCTGCTCAAGGAGCGGATCGTCTACCTGGGCTTGCCCCTGTTCTCTGACGACGACGCCAAGCGTCAGATGGGCATCGATGTGACTGAGCTGATCATTGCTCAGCTGCTTTATCTGGAGTTCGACAACCCAGAGAAGCCGATTTACTTCTACATCAACTCCACTGGCACCAGCTGGTACTCGGGTGATGCGATCGGGTTCGAAACCGAAGCCTTCGCCATCTGCGACACCCTCCGCTATGTGAAGCCTCCGGTGCACACCATCTGCATCGGCCAGGCCATGGGCACGGCGGCAGTGATTCTTTCGGCAGGGACCAAAGGTCAACGGGCAGCGTTGCCTCACTCCTCCATCGTTCTGCACCAGCCCCGCAGCGGCGCCCGCGGCCAGGCGACGGACATCCAGATCCGGGCCAAAGAAGTGCTGCACAACAAGCAGGCGATGCTCGAGATCCTCTCCACCAACACAGGTCGTTCTGTGGAGGAGCTGAGCAAGGACTCCGACCGGATGAGCTACCTCACCCCTCAACAAGCCGTTGAGTACGGACTGATCGACCGCGTGCTCAGCAGCCGCAAGGACCTCCCTGGCAATCCCCCCGTCTGACCGACGGCATCAGACCCAACCCTCCTGCCCTTCCTTCATCAACGTTCTGAACCATGCCGATCGGTACCCCCAGCGTTCCCTACCGCCTACCCGGCAGCCAGATGGAGCGCTGGGTCGATATCTACACCCGTCTCGGGGTGGAGAGGATCCTCTTCCTTGGCTCTGAGGTCAATGACGGCATCGCCAACAGCCTGGTGGCCCAGATGCTCTATCTGGACTCGGAAGACAGCAGCAAGCCGATCTACCTGTACATCAACTCCCCCGGCGGCTCCGTCACGGCTGGACTGGCGATCTACGACACGATCCAGTACGTCAAGAGCGAAGTGGTGACCATCTGCGTTGGCCTTGCTGCCTCCATGGGTGCCTTCCTTCTCGCCGCTGGCACCAAAGGCAAGCGGGTCGCCCTGCCCCACAGCCGGATCATGATTCACCAGCCCCTCGGCGGCACCAGCCGTCGCCAGGCCAGTGACATCGAGATCGAAGCACGGGAGATCCTGCGGATGAAGGAGATGCTCAACCGCTCCCTGGCCGACATGAGTGGCCAGAGCTTTGAAAAGATCGAGAAGGACACCGACCGGGACTACTTCCTCAGCGCCGAAGAAGCCAAGGAATACGGCCTAATCGACCGCGTCATCTCCCATCCGAACGAGGCCTGAACCGAACGGGGCAGGCCGCTGCGTAAGCTCGTCCACTGCAGTGTTCCGCAAGCCCGCCCCGGATGGCCCAGCTCTTTTACGACTCCGACGCCGATCTCGGTCTGCTGAACGGCAAGACCGTGGCCATCATTGGTTATGGCTCCCAGGGTCATGCCCACGCTCTGAACCTGAAGGATTCAGGCGTGAACGTGGTAGTGGGCCTCTATGACGGCAGCCGCTCCGCCGAGAAGGCCAAGGCGGACGGCCTTGAAGTGCTGAGCGTGGCCGATGCCTCAGCCAAGGCCGACTGGATCATGGTCCTTCTGCCCGACGAATTCCAGAAGGACGTCTACGAGAGGGAAATCGCACCCCACCTGAGTGCAGGCAAGGTGCTCAGCTTCGCCCACGGCTTCAACATCCGTTTCGAGCTAATCAAGCCCCCCGCCGATGTGGATGTGGTGATGATCGCCCCGAAGGGCCCTGGCCACACCGTGCGTTGGGAGTACCAGAACGGCCAGGGTGTGCCCGCCTTGTTCGCCATCGAACAGGATGCCTCCGGCAACGCCCGCGGCATGGCGATGGCCTACGCCAAGGGAATCGGTGGCACCCGTGCCGGAATCCTGGAGACCAACTTCAAGGAAGAGACCGAAACCGACCTGTTTGGTGAGCAGGCTGTGCTGTGTGGTGGTCTGTCCGAACTCGTGAAGGCTGGTTTCGAGACCCTCGTAGAAGCGGGCTACCAGCCCGAATTGGCTTACTTCGAGTGCCTGCACGAGGTGAAGCTGATTGTGGATCTGATGGTGAAGGGAGGACTGACTTCCATGCGCGATTCGATCTCCAACACCGCTGAGTACGGCGACTACGTCAGCGGCCCCCGTCTGATCACCGCCGACACCAAGGCCGAGATGAAGCGCGTTCTGGCAGACATCCAGGACGGCACCTTCGCCAGGAACTTCGTGGCCGAATGCGAAGCCGGTAAGCCAGAAATGAAGAAGGTGCGCGACCGTGATTCCCAGCATCCGATCGAGAAAGTGGGCAAAGGCCTGCGCTCGATGTTCAGCTGGCTGAAGGACGCCTGATCCAGCGCAAGCGCTGAACAGCCGGTGGCATCAGACACCATCACTCACCTCATCCCCCGCTCTGTTGCCCTCACGGTGCAGAACGGGGATTTTTATTGGTTTCTGGCCACGCCCCTCCCATGAACTCAGAAGCGTTGGGAGGCCTGCTGGTGATTGGGGCAGCACTGCTTGATCAGCTGATCGGTGACCCGCGCCGGTGGCTCCACCCCGTGGTGGTGATGGGTTGGAGCATTCAGCAGTTGCGCCATTGGGTCGAGAGATGGGCGGGGGACCATCCGATCAAGCTGCGGATCGGGGGAGGTTTGATCAGCCTGATCCTGGTGCTTGGCAGCGTCCTGACGGGCTGGTGTCTGGAGCGGCTGCTGTGGCTTCCCTCCCCTTGGGGATGGCTCAGCGTTCCGATACTGACCCTGAGCCTTGCCAGCGCCCTGGCGGCTCGCAGCCTCAGGGACAGCGTGCTCGCCGTGGTGGATGCGCTGCCATCAGCGGCGGAGGGGGATCTCGAACCAGCCCGCCGGAACTTGAGCTGGATCGTTGGACGAGACGTTCAAAGTCTGGATCGCACGGGACTACTTAGGGCCGCAGCTGAAACAGCCTCAGAGAATGCTGTGGATGGCGTGTTCGCACCGTTGTTCTGGATGGGGATCGGTGCCCTGCTGTGGATGGTCGTGCCCTCTGGTCCTGGTCCGCTGGCGCTGGCCTGGGGCTTCAAGGCCAGCAGCACGCTGGATTCCATGCTTGGGTACCGCAGCGGCCGACTTCGCTGGTTAGGGACAGCCGGCGCTCGCCTCGATGATCTGCTCACCTGGCTGCCCTGTCGGATGGTCATGCTGACGCTGCCCCTGGTCTGCCCACCCTGGACGCAATGGGTGCAACGGGTGCAGGCGGCAGAGCGGGATGGGTCTGCTGATCCATCGCCCAATGCAGGTCGTTCAGAAGCGATATACGCCCAGTGCATCGGGATCCAACTTGGAGGCGAAAACAGGTATGGAAAGCGCTTGGTGCAGAAACCTATGCTTGGGGCTGGCCAACCAACGGCAAGCCAGTCTTTGGTCAGAGCTGTTCTCAAGGCATCAAGCCGACTGGAGATCGTCTGGCTTAGTGGTCTTGGGATCATCCAATGGGCAATGAGCCGCTGAGCAAAAGTCAGTAAGCACCTCGATCCATCGGCAGGAGCAACACGCCAAATGTGCGCAGGATGATGGCAAAGTCCAGGCCAAAAGAGCGACCACGGGCATAGGCCAGATCAAGCTTGACCCGTTTCTTGTAACTCAAGTTGTTTCTGCCACTCACTTGCCAAAGGCCGGTTAAGCCAGGGCGGACTGAGGCAACTTCATCCATGTAAGGGCCATAACGAACGAGTTCTTTCGCGACGATTGGGCGTGGACCGACCACGCTCATCTCCCCACGAAGAACATTCAAGAACTGTGGGAGCTCATCAAGACTCGAGCGGCGCAGGAAACGGCCCAGGGGAGTAATTCGGGGATCACGTTTCAACTTGAAGTCACGCTCGAACTCAGCACAGAGCGAGGAATCTGCCTCCAGAACACGCGCAAGAACTGCATCCGCATCAGCCCGCATGGTGCGGAACTTGATGCAGCCAAAACGCTGGTAGTTCCTGCCCACCCGACGCTGAACGTAAAACACAGGCCCCGGTGAACTGAGCTTCACCAATCCCGCCAGAAGCAGCAACACTGGTGAACCGACGCTGAGTACGGCGAGTGAAAAAACAATGTCTCCGGTGCGCTTAAAGACTCGGCCCCAACGGTTCTGATGGCGGATCAGCGTGCCAGTCGACAGATCCGATGGCGGGGCTGAGATCAGCGCAAGGTGCGGCTTGTACTTGCCACGGCGAGCTGCACGCCCTGCAGACTGAATCAAGGATGGCCGGGAGGCCGAGGTCAAAGGCTCAACCTGGGACTCACCACACTCAACTTCACAGGTGCAGCCCTGACATCTCAGCAGGGTCACTCGCTGCAACGGCACAGCCCCGCTGATGAGCGCTCCAGGCTGTTTGCAGAGCCGATTCAAAGCGCGCCACGAAGGCTTCCGGTCTGAAGCGCTCGGCCCACGCACGAATGGCTTCTGCATCCAGAGAACGCCAAATGCGTTCTTGTTCAAACCACTCCAAGGCCTGCACCAACGACTCGACGCTTTGTTTCGGGAACAGCACCTAAGTCGGCTCAGAAATCCCGGCAGCCGCACAACGCACCGTGTCCAACAAACCACCCCCCCCAACCCAATCAACGGAGCTTCGGACGCCATTGCTTCCACCGGAGCAATGCCGAAGTCCTCCAGGCCTGCGCAAACAAATGCCCGACAACAGGCCATGAGCTCTTCCACCTGCTACTGGGACTGACGGCCGAGCAAGGTGAGCCTGAGACCAGCCAGAGCCTTCAATCGCGCCTTCTCCGGACGATCCCCCACCACAAGCAGGGGTAGACCCGAGCGATTGAAGACTTCCACCACAAGATCCACCCGCTTGCATGAGACCAAATGAAACAGACAGAGGTAGACGTCGAATCGATCGGCATTCCAGCGAAAGCGCTCTACCTGCACGCGGGGGTGTGTGTGTGTGTGGGGGGGGGGGGAATCACGCTGGCCTCCCGCCCCCAGTACTTGCGGATTCGACGCGCCGTGAAACGGGAGTTGGCAATGAAGTGATCTACCCGCTGAGCACTGAGGTGGTCCCATTGCCGCAGAGCATGCAACTGCCATCGAATCAAGGGGCCCAGACCACGCCGAGGCAGCGCCGAACGCTGCAGATAAGCGTGCAACTAGTCCCAGGCGTAACGCACGAGTGTGTGCACATAACTGATGTGCAGCTGGTCAGGAGCCACCAGCACACCCTTGGCTACCAGGTGGCTGCTGCTGATCACCAGCTCAACAGCGCCAAGATCGACCTGTTCGAGGGCAAAGGGCAGCAGCAGCAGATACTGCTGCACAAGGCAGCACCCCCACAGCAGACACTGAATCGGGCTGGTGAGGACGAATCGTCCGTGCAATCAACTACCCGGCTGTCGAGATTCGGCGTCAATCAGGGCCGCCATCTACGGCTCGAAGCCGAGGCTGCGCAGTAGAGAATCAACCTCTTGAACAACCTGTTCTGCACCACCGACAGAACGAGGTGAAAACCACTCATGAACCAGAGCGATGCGCTGCGGGAGGTGATCCGAAGCCGAGGACATCCCTCCGGGATGAAGCGAACACTACGAAGTCTCTCAGCTCATTGCAGGAGCAGGCCAAGCTCACGATGCTGGTGCACATGTCCAGCACAAACATCACCATCAACATCCTCCTGGAGGAGGCGTTGAATGAACCGGACATCGGCACAACGAGCCGATTCCGTTGGCATGCCACAGCGGTAGGCATAGCAGCACTCTGGATTGAGAGCGCTCCGCCATCAACACCGCCCTTTGAGGACGCACTCAAAGAAGGGCTCAATGTTGGGCTCGACCTCAGCCGAGAGGAACGAGAATTTCATCAAGTTGAACAGGGGCTAGTTCTGCTGTTTCATTCATAAAAACAGCACCGGCACCTCCACCAAAAGGCCAAATGGATACGTTCAAAGTTCTAGTAGTTTGCAGAAAGCTATTAATCAACTTGGCCAATTAACTCTTAATCAAGCAATCTCTTTATTCAACGATCAATAAAGACATAGTGGGCGAAAGCAGACTCCAGACCCTGACGCACTTAGCGAACCAATACAAACTTATTTCCCGAAATCGTCGGGATTTCCTACACCAAATGAATGCGCAGGTCACGAACGCGTACGGACCAGCCTGAACAACCCATCTCACGATGGAAATCGGTCTGGAGCATTTCGAGTCGTGCGCAATCAGGAAGGTTCCGAAAGGTACAAGAAAAGGCAGAGCACTGATGAGTGCCCTGCCAACAGAGAGTTCTGAGATATTTAGGTCCACTACCCGTTGGGGGTCATATACACGCCATGCGATCTTCCATCCACGGGGTGAACTCCTGCTCGTTCCAGACGACCGTGCGAGGGAGAAAGATGGAGAAGATGCCACCAAGCGCGAGGGACAAAAACGGTGCACTCTGAGTCAGGTTGAGGCTGGACGGTCAAGATCAGGATTTGGTCGATAACCCTCAGGTCATTGGCATAGGAGAAAAGCTGAGGTTGATCGCTGCCCTGGATGGATGAAGGCAGAGGATTTGGCGGTATCCACCCAGTCAACGCTTCTCAGCAGGATTCAATCTATGTAGCCAAAAAACAAGGAACTGTAATTGGCCGGAAAATCATTTAAAGATTCCATTTGTTGATACTTATCTAGCTTCTAACAGTTTCTTGAGTGCTAGCATCGAAGGCATAAAAGTTCACGCCAATCATCAATCTATCTTTTGCGCCGCCATAGCAAGAAGAATGCCTTCGTGTTGCAGGTACTATTAATATCATCCCTTTTTTGGGCAAAATCTCGATCTCTGGTTCATACATCTTTAATATTCCCGGCTGATCACAGCTTTGATCGCCAGGATCTATGTAGTAAACAAGGCTATACTTGTGCCTGAATAAATTAAATTTTTTGTCCTGAGAACCGAGGTGTCGGTGAGGAGTTGTGCCCGAGCCTGCTTTGAATATATTGAAAAATGAATCATATTTTAATGAGCAGCATTCTTTTTTGAGAAATTTTTCTATTATGTTTTTCAAATCGGCTTCAAGCTTTTTGATTTGCGGGGAACTGTGGGATAACAGCTTAAAATCAGTGCAGAAGCCTGATCCATTTCTTGCATCAATGGTCTGCGAGAGCTTGCGGGTTCGGATTGCATAGAGCTCGGCGATCAATTCATCTTCAACTTCTCTATAAGTGATTTTGATAAGAGATTTTTTCTCTTCTGTTGTTGAAACTTTGACTGCTCCTCTTGCGAAATTGCGGGAATATTCACTTTCTAGTTTTGCAACAACAATTGACTTTATTTCAGCATCTTTTGGGGTCGTATTATTTTTCCACATACTTTCGGTGACAGGCAGATTTTTAATAAGCTCAAGTGCACTACTATAATCTCCTTTGCTAAATCTGCAGGCCGCGATTCCTCTTATAACAGCGTCTTTTTGCTGATTTGCCAGGTCTTTTGCTAAAACAAACTCTTTCTCTGCTTTTTGGTGATCTCCCAATTCAAAATATATTTCACCTAAATTAAGATGCGCATCGGGGTTTTCAGGTTTAAGTTCTAGCGATTTGAGAGTGGATGCAAGAGCGCTATCAAGGTTGCTAAGACCTTTATAAATACAGCCCAGGTTCATGTGAGCAGTTGGGTTATCTTGTTTGAGCTCTAGTGACTTAAGAGTGGATGCAAGAGCCTGATCAAGATTGCCGAAATCCTTGTAAAGACAGCCCAGGTTCATGTGAGCAGTTGGGTTATCTTGTTTGAGCTCAAGTGACTTAAGAGTAGATGCAAGAGCCTGATCAAGATTGCCGAGATCTTTGTAGATGGCGCCTAGGTTCATGTGAGCAGTTGGGTTATCTTGTTTGAGCTCCAGTGACTTAAGAGTAGATGCAAGAGCCTGATCTAGGTTGCCGAGATCTTTGCAGATGCCGCCCATATTCATATGAGCATCAACAGAACACGGATTAAGTCTTATTGCTTTTAGCGTTGCCTCAAGGGCACCATCTAGGTCGCCAGCTTGCCATTTTAGGTATCCATTCCTTTCGAGATAACTGCTGTTGGCGGGTGAGATGTTGATTGCTTGGTTCGAGAGGCTAATGGCTTTTTCTGGGTCTTTCTCCACCAATAGAATTGAATAATTATGAAGAATATCTGAATTATTTTGGCTAATATCTGTTGATCTTTTAAATAGATTTAAGGCTCTTTCATTATTGCCTAGTGCTTTCTCAACCGTTGCCAAGAATCCAAGGGCAAAGCTGTTTGCCTTGTCAGCTTGCAAAGTTTTTTCTAGACCAATCTTTGCACCTTCAAGGTTCCCTTTTTGGTATTCAATGATTGATTGTTTGAATGCCTCTTCTGATCGTGATCTACTCGCATCTTGCTGGATACCTTTTATATGTCTTTGAGGCTTTCCAAATCTAGACATTCGCTACATAACTCTTGAATCATCTTATGTCGTTCAAGGGCTATCTCAGGCCCTCACCAGCCCATATTCACATCAAGTCTTTTGACGATCAAGTTTGCCTTGAATGTACGGGGTTGGGTTCGCTCATCCATACCAATCCATGATTCACAGTGCGATTCAATCTGTAGAACCAGGCACCTGGGCACTTTATTTAGTACAGACGAAAGTGCCGGTCCAGGAGGAGGCGCTTGGTAGAGGTGATCAAGAGGGTGCCAATCGATCTCAGAAGCAAAAAGGAATGGATTCATCCCCGCTTAGTCTTGTGGGTTGTGCACAGATCTAACAAATACAGAAGTCATTGATCTGAACTGGGACTGTGTCTATTTGCTTGCGATCGAACCAAAAAGTTGAAACCATACAAAAAAACAAAGTAGTGCATGCTAAATTGAATTAATAAAACCATTCACGGCTAAATTGAAACAAAAATTACTCGCTTCTCTCTGTTTTGCAACTTCTGTATTGTTGCCAGTTAATCCTGCATTGTCCCAACAATTCTATCTTAACGCAAACTGTATTTCACAGATTCAAATGGAAGAGACTTGCAACATCAGCTTCATGAGAAGGTCACTATCCGCAAGGTTCACGAGAGGAACTGCAACTCGTATTAATTACAACAAAATCAACGCCTGGAACTATACAGACTCCTCCAAGTTAAAAATGGATACTGAACTTGCTGCCAGAATTGGAATCATTGGCTTATTATTCAAGAAAGTGGTACACAGACATGTATTTAGCATCAATTACCGAGACAATTTTGGAGACAAGCAGTCGTTAATTGTGAATTTTAATGATTCTCAATACGTCAATCCCATGCTTGCAGCACTTAGAAGAAATAATGCAGAAGAAGAGATTAATTAACGCTATTTCTAGCAGAACCAAGGGCTTGACAGTCCTTGGTTCTAGTCACTGACCATTGTAGTCAGCATAATTTATTTAATCCACCTTGCTGGAAATAAAATCTACGGATTGGTAAATAGCATCGTAAAGAGCACCTTTAGCGCTTGCGCTCATGCCTCCAGTCGACATTGATCCCCCATATGAGTAAGAAAATCCTGAAGATGTCTTTGCATCTCTAACAGCACCTTCGAACCTTCGAGCACCAATAATATCTTCTTCAAGAGTACTTATAATATCTATTTTAATTGTTACGGTAGCCGATTGAACTGTTTTGGTTCTGTTACCAGCAAAAGCTCCAAAAACGGGAATCATAACAGCAGGATTTACTGAAGTAGAGGTGCTGCTTGAGTCAGTCATATTTAGAATAACAGGTCTAATAATGTACTTAACCCCCATACCCTTACCAATTTCCATTAGCTCAGGTATAAATGAATCATTTGTCAAATCAGCTCTATTAAGACCCGTTTGCCCAAACTTTTTGTTCATGGCAGAATTTACTTTAAACCACGAAACTGTCGTAGCTCCAGATTCCCTCATTGTGTCATTAAGAACCTCTGTAGCGAATTCATTTGTTGTCGTAACGGCCCCCCCAGCTGAACCATACTGTTGAGAAGAACCTGACTTATCAAACACAGGCATCACTATAAACTTACTTTTAGTTAAAAATCTGATGCTTCTCAAAGCATCTTCGGCAGATTGCTCGTTTTCAGAAGAAACAGAAGACCTTTGTGAATTATTAGAAGTGGTTTCTCTCTCCCCTCTTGCTTGAGATATAAGGACGTCTGGAAGTGTTTGTGCAAAACCAGCTTGGGGACATGCCAGAATTGCTACAGAAAGAAAAGCTGAGCTAAGCTTCACGGGTTTCCGGAGACTGAATGCGAATCTATCATCTTTTAGTCCGCAAGCCAATTAGAGCATTCTTGTGCGCTTCATTCATGGCTTCAATAATTAGCCTTGAGAATGCTTCGGCAAATATGGGTGACTCAACCCAAGGTTCTGCGCTTAAAATCGAGGCTCTTTGCACAATTGCCAACAAATATGAGGTTTGCCATCCACAGATAAGGAAAGACAAGCTCATTATTAATTTCCCTACAGAGCTGGTCGTAATCAACAGGGAGGATATTGAATCTATAAAAGTTTATGACTCACGAAAGCGAGAATTAATAAGATTCAATCAAAAAGTAGGTGACGTAGATTTTGCAATCTCTTTTGATGACGGGTACGGAATAAGAACAGGTTTTGTAAGATTCAAAAATAACAAATCTGCAGAGAGATTTAATAACTATTTGAATCTTTTGATCCTTCGTTAAGCCCTATCTCTTGAATCTTGTAGGCTCTAACTCCTTTCGATCTCTATCTTCCTCTAGAACTAATATCGATGCTTTCTTTGTTTCACCGTATAAGCTTTCCTGGTCATGCCCTTTTTCATGTCTCCTGATTTCCTCAGCAGATCTAGTTTCCCCCATGCCTAGTCCTGTTACTTGAAACATTTCTGATGCAAATTTCTTTGCAGGCTTATTGTTTTTAAATTGAATCTGTAGATAGGTTTTCTTACCTTTTTCGTTGTATCCACTAACAATAAAGTCGAAATCATGATTTTTTGCGAAGAAACCCACTAGCCCTACAGGTCCAAGAACAAGTGTCGTAGCAACTCCTGTACCAACTGATGTAGAACTATCACCTGCGCCGCCCCAGCTTGTCACCCTTCTGGGTGGAATAACTCCATATGGGGATATGATTTTTTCTGGAGTAACAGTTACTCTGCACTCAAAGCCACCGCAGAGGGCGTCGTAAATACCTGCTTTAGCACTGCTAGAAAGAACTAAAAATGAGAGAATTAGTGTTGAAAACGGAGCTATAAATTTCACCTTAATTTTTCATTTAAAATCATCCTTGCCATAATAGCACACTTTCGCTTTTCTTCGTGCTTCGGCCAGTTAGTAAGAATATCTTTTTGGAACTAACAAATTTAGAATATGTTTTTGGCGGTGGCTGTGAGGGTTCACCCTAGAATTAAACGTGACGATAATTTGGCCGAAATTGTTGAAAGTATATTATTTAATCAACTCAGGCATGTATCTACTAAGGAAAAGAGTGTTTATCAATTTCACTCTCTGACGCACCTGAGCGAAGCAACACGAACGTTTTTTCCGAAATCGTCTGGATTTCTTACACCATTGCCTACACCAAAAGGATGCGGCAGTCCACGAAAGCCTACGAACGACTCTGAACAACCCATCTCACGATGGGAATCGGTCTGGAGCATTTCGCGTCGTGCGCAATCAGAAAGGTTCCGCAGGGCACAAAAAAAGGCAGAGCACTGATGAGTGCCCTGCCAACAGAGAGTTCTGAGGTATTTAGGTCCCCCACCCGTCGGGGTCATCTGGATGCCATGCGGTCTTCCATCCATTTGGTGACCTCCTGCTCGTTCCAGACGACCGTGCGGGAACCCAACTGGATCTGCTTTGGGAAGGTCCCGTCCCTCATGGGGTCAAATCGGCGTATCCGAGGCAGACCCGAGAGCGTGAGAGGAACCCAAGAGTTTCCGAACAGGTCTATCGAGAGCAAATAAGAGTTGAGGCGACAATCTCCACCACAAGTTCGCCGTGATCGATAACAAAACGATGATCACAGGTTCGTTCAACTGGTCTCCCTCTGCTGCTCACACCAACGACGAAACCCTGCTGGTGATCCACTCACCTCAACTCGCCAAACACTTCACCCGTGAAATGGATCGCCTCTGGGACACTGCTGAACTAGGAATAACACTACACATTCAACGCAACCTCGACCATCAAAAGATTCGATGCGGGGCTGGGCTGGGCTGGAGAGGGACCAAGAGAAGTGCGAGAGGAGGGGAGCGTTAAAAATTTAGGCTTGCTACATAAATTTATTTACAACCAAGGTATGTATTCGATGCATTTTTCTTTACAATTATGCAGGCATGATTTATAAATGTTACCGACCTGATCATACCACCAATCTGATTAATAGCATTTCTAGCCCAATTTGTCCTAAGATCTCGCAGCAGAAAGTTTCCAGAACTAGCAACGAACATACTCAAGTCAAGCATGCATGAAAATGTATCCTCTGTTTGATTTTCATTTGCTAGATTATGCTTTTTTCTTAAATCTACCCCAAATGATGTGTGGATGTCTTCTATTATATAAATACCCCCTTCGCAAATAGATGGGAATATAGTCAAAAAGCAGTCCTTTTGATCTTTCCATTGGTGAGATGCATCATCTATAACGATATGCCAATTCTTTGATTCGCAAAATGATTTCAAAAGGGAAGTATTGGATAAATCCATTTCGATCGTTTCAATACTTTTATCACTAACTCTTTCCAGTGCATTCTTGTTTTTGTCAATTGTTATTATCCGTGTTCTTTTAGGCATGTACTCGCGAAACATATTAACAGAAGCCCCTGCATTCCAAACTGGACCAACCCCTAATTCGAGCAATATTATTTCAGCTCCGTTAATCAATGTTATTTCTTTGATTAAACCCTGAATAAATGATGAATATACCGGCAAGTAGTTATGACCTCCTGCTCTAATACCATTAGGCTCAAGTCTGCCAATTGAAGCTTTGTCAGTGTTATGCTTAATACCAATAGAATCCAGACTTTTCATCGCTGCAGAAAATAGACTTTATTATTATAGCATATACTTACAAATGTAGAAGTTCCTCTTTCTATGTAGATTAATGGAGATCAATGCCGATAAATTATCCAAGGTGCTTGACCCTAATCAAAAATCGATTCGAAAAACTCAGTCTTTTACTCAGCCAATCGACAAACCTAAGAAACAAATTCAATGAACAGCTCCATAACACAGCTACTCTCTCGAATGCACAGCAGCGATGTGCGCACCGCCTCTTCATTAACCACCTCCAAAATCAACGCCTCATCACCCGACAACGCCTCCTCTGCTCTCACCTTCACCGCCAAACCAAATCCACCTGCTCCTCCACCCACTTCAATCCGTCCCTTCTTCTCTCCATCCGTCAACAGCACAACGCCGTCTGTTCCCACAAGCTCGATCCCTTCAATCGCATATCCCTTCAGCTCCTTGTTGCCCGATAAGTCGTAGCCATACACACGCGCCTCATCACATGCATCCACCTCCACCACAATGGGTTTGGGACTTTCAGGGTCCTAACGGCACTTACTCAGAACGGAGAGGGTGAAAGTCGATCCCAGACCCTGACGCACTTCAGCGAACGCCTACGAACGATTTTTCCGAAATCGTCGAGAAATACCCTACTAATTACCCTACGACCGTTTCGCGGCAGTCCACGAACGCCTACGAACGACCCTGAACTGGGTCATCTGGATGCCATGCGGTCTTCCATCCACTTGATGACCTCCTGCTCGCTCCAGACAACCGACTTACCACCAAGTTGGATCTGCTTGGGGAAGGTTCCGTCCTTCATACGGGCATAGATGAAGGTCTTACCCATCCCTGTCATCTCCAGCACCTCTGCGAGGCGCAAGAAACGAGGTTGAGCTCTATTGCCTGATGGCATGGCGAAGGAGAGAAGAGTCCTGATGACAGAGCTCTTCTTTCAAGCAAGCCAGGGCTGAGTAGCTGTTCGTAGCCCTGTTACTTCTTAGGTCTGCATAGGAGGAACCGTATTGTCACCCCAATAGCTCCACATCTGGTTGTTCATCGCTGCTGTTGAGCCATCTCCAGTCGTCATGTTTTGGATCTGACTGGTGCTCAGTTTGCCTCCGGTGTAGATCGCCTCCAAGGCGCCTTTGGCGTAGATGCCGATGCCGGATACCCCTCTGGCGGTGACATTCTCTTTAAAAGAGAGGTCTTGGGAAAAGACACCAATGATCTTGATCTGGTCTTTGGCATCCAGACCCTCGATGAAGTCGGCTTTCTCGCCGTTGGGGCTGTTGCCTGAGGTGCCGTACCACCAGTTGTTGAGGTGTTGATCGGACTTAATCGCGATCAGGTCTATGGAGCCATCGCGCTGGTCTTTGTAGGTGTTCCAGCCGAAGTCACCGTGGAGCTCATCAGAGCCAGCACCGCCGGTGATGATGTCTCGACCATTCCCACCGTGGATCAGGTCATCACCATCACCGCCATCGATAATGTCCCAACCGGCAAGACCCCTGAGGGTTTCACCGCCGGCACTTCCATTGAGAACAGAGCCTTTAGGCACTCCGTCCCAGGCGCTCTTGTTGAGCTGCCTGCCCTGGACGAGTTCACCGCCACCTTGTTTGGCTTGAACGACGCGGTTGATCTGGACCTTGTCGCTCCAGGTCTTCTCAATCACGTCCATCAACTTGGTGTCAGTGACGTCCTGGGATAAGGCGCTGATGGGTGTGGCGTCCCAGAACCACTGACCAACAATGTCTCTGGCTTTGACGGTCTGATCAACGCGGTAGATGTTCCAACTGCTGAGATTGTTGTTGGAATTGACGGTGGTCGTTGCGTTGTTGGAGTTATAATAATTGTAGGTGATGTTTATCGTGTTATTGATGATGAATTGATTGTCGTTTTCAAGGGTTCTGGTGGGCTTAGATTTGCTTTCATCGTCATAAATTAGTACCCTCCCCTGAGCTAGAGAGCGATCTCCGTTCTGCACAAAAATATTAAATGCTTCTGTCTCTTGCTGCTTTACGTCGTCGTCATAAGTTTTTATATATCCGTTGACATATTCTTGATTAGATTTAAAAACTATGTCTGTATAGGCATATTCATACCTATCCCAATGAGCCTGCTTAATTTCATCTTCCCACCATTTTCCGGCATAAGCGTAGTAAGCTGTTCTGAATACTTTTGACAGATCTCCTATTCTTCTGAGTGTAAATTCCGCTGTATCACCCTCCCAAACACTAGACTCAATTACTTCAATTCTTGTTGAGTCAAGTGAGTCCTTGATAGTGAGGGTGGCAGATCCGTTCTGAATCTGTGCTGGCACAGCGTCTGTAGAAGATGCGGTTAATGTGAGAGTGATCGCTTCGTCAAATTCGAGTTCAGTATCTTCGATCGTGACAATATTAACGGTCTTTGAAGTCTCACCAGCAGCGAATGTAATTGTTTTTGTCTTCTTCTTGTAGTCATCTCCAGCAACTGCTGATCCATCAGAAGTTGCAAGGATCAGTGTTTGCTTTGTTGAAGTGCCACCAGTACGCGTAATTTTTATTTTTCCTTTTTCTCCTTCCTCGACTTCTGCGTCGCTTATCGAGAAGTAGGAAAGGGGAATCTCGGCTATTCCTTTACCCTCCCACCAGGGTGCATTAGGTGGAATTTCATTTGTTGCAAGCATGTCAGTATCTCCGCCTCCACCATGACCATCCCAGAAGTGGACATAGTTTCCATCTGTATTAAAAACAGGTTGCATCCATGACTCAAAATTATATGCTTCACCGCTTTCCCAGTTAAATCCATGTTTGCCCCAGCCGCCTCTGCTTCCATCAGCATTGACTGGACCCGTGTTATCTGGGTCACTTAAACCAATCCACCCTTTAAAGTTATTTTCTTGAAGGAAGTTGAACTCAGCTTCTGTTGTTACCGAAGCTAAATATCCACCCAAGTTTTTAGAAGCGGTCGCTGCTTGGCTCCAGCTTGGACCATAGATGGTGGTGTAGTAACTGCTCCCGCGGATCACACCCATAGAAGCTGCGAGCCGTGGCTCGCCCAATACTTGCGAGAATCTTAAGACGCATGGGTCTCGCGAATGCGTTGGTCTTTATGCCCACTCCCGCTAAGCCTTTGCCAGCCGATGGAGCTCAGCCCTGCTCAGCGCGCTAGGCAGAAGCCATTGCCCCTGTACTGAGATCCGCTGGGACAGGACGTCCCACTGCTGCCTCCAGCGCGGAAGAACTGATAGTTCGGCTTTGTGGCTCTGCAGAATCCACTGCCGCGGTATTGGGAGCCAGAAGGGCAGGAGGTTCCACTGCTTCCGCCTGCTCGGAACATTTGGTTCGCCTGGGCAGGAAAAACTAAGAGCGAGAGGGCTCCTGCGCAGACCAAAGCAAGATCGAGGCGCATTGGCTTGATTGGGCTAGCTCCCAAAAAGCTAATCCCCCGAAACCGACTGCAGCACAGTCAATTTCAGGGGACGAAGCTACTAAGAATGATTCTCAGAAATACGGAGAGGGTGGGATTCGAACCCACGAGGGTGTTACCCCTACACGATTTCGAGTCGTGCGCAATCAACCGGACTCTGCCACCTCTCCACACGCCCTCAGGCGTCCCCGCAGTTTAAAGGCCGACGAACCGGGCACCTGCTCCATGCTTCAGAAGCCAACAGCACTGGGGTGCGGAAGGCTTGAACCCCAGCCATGTTCCGTTGATTAGCTGCCGGGATTCTGATCGCTGCCGATGCTGCAGTGCCCACAAGGCATGAAGGCTTGGGAGCAGTTGCCAGCGCTGATGCCTTACCCGCATCACAATTGCTCCAGAGCGAGGCTGCAGGCGCTGCACCGATAGTCCATCGCTCCGAGGCACCTGGCTGATGGCGATTGGAGCTTGACCTTGCTGGGGAGCCTCAACGCGATGGGCCAGCGCTTGCCAGCAGGCCAGCACGTCCGTGGCCACAGGATCCAAAAGCAGCACCCAGTCCAGACAGGCGTGGCCGTGCACGGCTGGGAGTCTCTTGGCCATTCGGCAACTGCGCGCATCGCCATGGGTGCTCACAAGAGCGGCACGCCCACGATGGCGAGCCAGCAACAAGTGACGATCAAACCGCTCCACCGTCTCCAAACCATCGCCCAACTGCACCAGGCCGTGGAGAAGAAGGGCGGTTGCCAGGGGGATCAACGACCAGCACCCGCGACAGGGCCCTGCCCCCAGCAACCAAGGCAGCAAGCCCAGCACCAGAGTGGCCAGGAAACAGCCCCGCCGCGGTCCCACGGCCTGTTGCAACCGTTGAGCAACATCGCGCCGCAGATCAGCCAACGGCGTCCATGGAAGCTGGAGCACTTCGATGCTCTCGACCCGCAGCTGACTCCAACTGCCTTGGCGGGCCAGACGTTCTGCCGATCCCAGCAACAGCGGGTGTACCGCTGGCAGCGGACGCCTCAGCACCCCGTAGCCTGGATAGGACAGCCTGCAGAAGGGGTGCAGGGCAATCAGGCAACTGCTGCTCGGTTCGACCCTTAACCCCGCGATCCTCGACTCGATCCACCTCCAACAGACCGGAGCAACCCGAGGGAAAACGGCGCACATTGGCAAGCAAGCGACTGCTGATCGCCACGACCGCCGGTGGCGTCTGAATCAGGCGAGATGGATCGGCTCGGCTCGGCGTCGGCGCCCCCCACAACACCCCTCGAAGCACAAAGAGCGCCAGGAGACAGAGGGCAATGGCATCAGCAGAACGACGTCGACGCAGAAACCATCAGGCCGCTGTCTCGAGAGTTCCCCCTTTCAAGAGCGGGAAACCAAGGGCCTCCCGTTCCGCCAGCCAGGCCTCGGCCACCTTGCGGGCCAGGTTGCGGATCCGACCGATGGTGGCGGTGCGCTCCGTCACGGAAATCACGCCACGGGCCTCCAGCAGGTTGAAGGTGTGGCTGCACTTCAGAACGAAATCCAAGGCCGGTGCCGGCAGCTGCTTCTCGATCAGATCTGCCGCTTCCGCTTCATAGATGGCGAACAACTGCTTGAGCCGCTCGGGGTTGGAGGCCTCAAAGTTGAAGTGGCACTGCCCCTTTTCAAACGGCAGCCAGATCTCGCCATAACTGCGCTCGCTGTTCCAGCTGAGGTCCCAGATGCTTTCCACGTCTTGGAGATACATCGCCAGCCGCTCAAGCCCGTAGGTGATCTCAATCGAAACGGGCTTGCAATCGATGCCGCCGCATTGCTGGAAATAGGTGAACTGGGTCACCTCCATGCCGTCGAGCCACACTTCCCAGCCCACACCCCAGGCGCCGAGGGTTGGGGACTCCCAGTTGTCTTCGACGAAACGGATGTCGTGGTCAGCGGCCTTAATGCCCAACGCCTCCAATGACGCCAAATAGGTCTCCTGGATACCATCTGGGGATGGCTTGATCAGCACCTGGTACTGGAAATAGTGCTGTGCCCGGTTGGGGTTGTCGCCATAACGGCCATCGGTGGGGCGACGGCAGGGTTCGGGATAGGCCACGGCCCAGGGCTCAGGGCCAATGGCTCGGAGCACCGTGTGGGGGCTCATGGTGCCGGCACCCTTCTCGGTGTCGTAGGGCTGCAGCAACAGACATCCCTGATCTGCCCAGAACCGGTTGAGCGTGCTGATGATGTCTTGGAAATGCACTGGGCCGGGGCGTCCTGGGTTCCGATTCTGCCCAGTGGCCGGTCAGCCCTCCAAAGCCAGGCATCGGTGCAGGTGCGCGATGGCGTGATGGCGATGCGGATTGTTGCCGCTGGGACCAATCATTCCGAGCCAGAAACTGCCATCCCCCTGAAACACCAGGACGGGCTTTGCACCCCCCTTGCCATGGCAATCCAGCAAGGACATGCAGAGCTTTTCAGCCACCTCCAGTCCCTTGGGGCGCTGGCGCAGGCGACGCAACAGTGGATCCACCTGCGAGAAGGAGACGAAACAGGCGCGGTCGGAGTCGGTGATCAGGATCAGGCCATCCAGCCACTGCACTTCCTGAAGCAGCTCTTCAATGCGGGGCAGCAGCTTCGGCAGCGGAAACGCCAAACCGGAACCTCCCCTTAACGTTCTCTTCAGCTTTCCTACGTCAGCAGCGGGGTTTGTCGCAAGCGACGCAGGTCAAGATTTATGCCCTAAGGATCAACAGGCCCATCTGTCCTGCCGCGAGCGAGCGGTGGTTCGCTTCGGCAAATCCCGCCTGCCGTGCCAACCGCTCCTGTTCAGGCCCCGCAGGAAAGCGCTCCAGGCTTTTCTCCAGGTAGGCGTATTCCTCCCGTAAGCCCACAGAGGCGGCAGCGGGCACCACCAGGCGACGCAGATAGAAACGCTGAAAGGCAGCCGCCGCGCCGCTTTGGGGCAGACGGTTGAAGTCCAGCACCCCGGCACGCCCGCCGGGCTTCAACAGCCGGCACAGTTCCTTCAGCCCCTGCAGGGGGTCAGCCAGATTGCGCAATCCGTAGGCCATCACCGCACCATCCACGCAGGCACTGGGCAGTCCGGTGTCGAGGGCATCCCCTTGCTGGAAGGTCACCGGCAACCAGGGCTGCTGGCGCTGGCGCTGGCGGGCGCGCTCAAGCGGAGCAGCGGCGGCATCGAGACCAGTGACAGCACCAGCGGGGCGAACACGGCGCCCCAGCTCCAGGGCCAAGTCCCCTGTTCCGCAGCACAGATCCAGCCAATGCTCGCCTGCCACCGGCTTAAGGGCGCGCACCAACTGACGTTTCCACTGGCGATGCAACCCGAAACTGAGCACATCGTTGAGGCGGTCGTAGCGAGGAGCGACAGCGTCAAACAGCTGTTCCACCGCCGCGGGATCACCAGGCTTCATGGACGGATCGTCAGGCCACGGGAAAGCAGATCTTGCTTGATCTGTTCCACGGTGAGAACACCGTCGTGCAGCAACGAGGCCAGCAAGGCTGCGGAAGCATGGCCTCCCTCGGGGCCCACCTCCAACGCCTCAGCGATGTGATCCAGGCAACCCGCACCACCGGAGGCGATCACCGGGATAGGGACCGCATCGGCCACGGCCCTGGTCAGGGCGAGGTCATAACCAGCCTGGGTGCCATCACCATCCATGGAAGTGAGGAGGATCTCTCCAGCCCCGAGGCCTGCCACCCGCTGGGCCCACTCCACAACATCGAGGCCCGTGTTCTCGCGGCCTCCCTTCACGTACACATCCCAGCCGCCGGCATCGCGACGACGAGCATCAATGGCCACGACGATGCACTGGCAGCCGAACTGATCGGCCCCCTCTCGCACCAGCTCAGGCCGCCGCACCGCCGATGAGTTGAGACTCACCTTGTCGGCACCGGCCCGCAGCAACTCGGTGATTCCCTCAACGGTGCTGATGCCACCGCCAACCGTGAAAGGGATCGTGACCGATTCAGCTGTGCGACGCACCATGTCGATCAGGGTGCCGCGCCCCTCATGGCTGGCTGCGATGTCGAGGAAAACGAGTTCATCCGCCCCTGCCCGACTGTAACGGCAAGCCAGCTCCACTGGATCGCCGGCATCGCGCAGGCCAACGAAATTGACACCTTTCACCACCCGTCCCCGGGCGACATCCAGGCAAGGAATCAGACGCAGAGCAACCATCGATTCGGCGCAAAAGCGACTGTTAGGGTTGCGCCACTCTCCAAGCCTCGCAGGCCATGTCCCAGGCTGACGCCATTTCGATCGGCTCCAAGGTTCGCGTGACCCGCGTGCGTGATCGCATTCCCCAGGCCATGGTTGACCTTCTCAAGAAGGACGCCAACGGCACGGTGAAGGATTTCCGCACCGTCGACGGCAAAGGAATCGGTGTGGTTGTTGAGCTCAGCGATGGCTCCACCAGCTGGTTCTTCGAAGACGAAATCGCCGCCGCCTGAGGACTGACTCCGTGAGCGACGCGCGTCAGCTGCTTGGGATGAAAGGTGCCTCAGGCACCACCAACATCTGGAAGCTGCGGCTGCAGCTGATGAAACCGGTCACCTGGATCCCCTTGATCTGGGGGGTGGTCTGTGGTGCCGCAGCCAGCGGCAACTACGAGTGGCGTGTGGATCACGTGCTCGCCGCCTTCGCCTGCATGTTGATGAGCGGCCCCCTGCTGGCGGGCTTCACCCAAACCATCAACGACTACTACGACCGCGAGATCGACGCGATTAACGAGCCGTATCGGCCAATCCCGTCGGGAGCGATTCCACTGGGCCAGGTGAAGCTGCAGATCTGGGTGCTGCTGCTCGCCGGTTTGGGCGTGTCCTACGGACTCGACCGTTGGGCCGGCCACACCACCCCTGTGGTGTTTCTGCTGGCATTGGGTGGCTCGTTTGTGAGCTACATCTATTCAGCACCTCCGCTGAAGCTGAAGCAGAACGGTTGGCTGGGGAACTACGCCCTCGGCGCCAGCTACATCGCCCTGCCCTGGTGGGCCGGCCAGGCCCTGTTTGGGCAGCTGACCTGGGGCACTGCACTGCTCACCCTGGCCTACAGCCTTGCGGGCCTCGGCATCGCTGTCGTCAACGACTTCAAGAGCGTTGAGGGCGACCGTGAACTCGGACTTCAATCGCTGCCAGTGGTGTTCGGCATCAAACGCGCCAGTTGGATCAGCGCCGCGATGATCGATGTTTTTCAGCTGGCGATGGTTGCCGTCTTGATCGGGATCGGCCAGCATTTTGCAGCGGTTCTGCTGGTTCTCTTGATCGTTCCCCAGATCACCTTTCAGGACATCTGGCTGCTGAGAGATCCCGTGGCCTTTGACGTGAAATATCAGGCCAGTGCCCAGCCCTTCCTGGTGCTCGGCATGCTGGTGACCGCTCTGGCAGTGGGCCATAGCCCCTTGACCCAGGTGATGTGAACCGTTCCCGCCTGCACTGGGCACTGATCGCTGGCACAGCAGCTGCAGTGGGCGTGGGCGCTGCTCTAAGCATGCGCGCCCTGACGGAACTGGTGGATGCCACGCTGCCTGATGCCCGGGGGATAGCCAGCTTCAATCGGCCGGGAACGATCACCCTGCTCTCCACCAACGGCAAGGTGATCCAGAAGCTGGGGCCAGCCACGCGGGAGAAGGTGAAACCCGGTGCGATGCCGCCAACGGTGGCTGAGGCCTTTATCGCGGCCGAGGACCGTCGCTTTTATCAGCACGACGGTGTTGATGGCTGGGGCATCGCCAGGGCCATCGTCACCAATGTCCGCCAAGGGGCGGTTCGGGAAGGGGCAAGCACCATCACCCAGCAGCTGGCTCGAACCGTCTTTTTGAGCCAAGACCGCACCATCACCCGCAAACTCAAGGAAGCGGCTCTGGCCATGAAGCTGGAGCGCCAGCTAAGCAAGCAGCAGATCCTCGAGCAGTACCTCAATTACGTCTACCTGGGGTCCGGCGCTTATGGCGTTGCCGATGCGGCCTGGATCTACTACTCCAAAACCCCGGAGCAGCTCACGGTTCCTGAAGCAGCCATGATCGCTGGGCTGCCGCCAGCTCCATCGATTTATTCACCCCTGGTGAACCCAGATCTGGCCAAGGAACAGCGCTCGATCGTTCTGGATCGCATGGCCCAGGCCGGATTCATCTCCGCCAGCGAGGCAGAGCGCGGTCACAACAGCCCCCTCGGCCTGAAGCCAGCAACACCCAAGTACTTCAACAGTTCAGCGCCCTACTTCACCACCTGGATTGCCCAGGAGCTGCCCAAATTCTTGACGCCAGAGCAACTGGAGGTGGGCGGGATCAAGGTACGCACCAGCCTGAATCTCGACTGGCAGAAGAAGGCTCAGCAGGTGATTCGAGCCAATGCCCCCTTCGACACAGAAGGCGCGATGGTTTCGATCGATCCAGGCAACGGACTGGTGCGGGTAATGGTGGGCGGCAAGGATTTCTCCAAGAGCCAGTTCAACCGCACCATTCTGGCGCTGCGCTCTCCGGGCTCCACCTTCAAGCTGTTTCCCTACGCCGCGGCCATTGATCGGGGAATGAAGCCCGAAACCAAAGTGTTTGATGCCAAGCGGTGCTGGAACGGCTACTGCCCAAAAAACTTTGGCAACAAGTACTACGGCAACATCTCCCTGGCCGATGCCCTGAAGAACTCACTGAACACGGTGGCGGTTCAACTGCAGGAAATCGTTGGATTTGATGCCGTCATTGAGGTTGCCAACAACTTCAACATCGGCACCGATCGGCCTCTCGGCAAGTACTACCCCATGGCCATCGGGGCCTACGAGCAAACCATCCTCGACATGACCGCCGCCTATGCAGGCATGGCCAACCGCGGCGTGTTCTTCTCACCCAGCCCCTTTGAGGAAATCCGAGGACCGAAGAATGAGCTGCTTTGGAGCCGACGCCTGAGCGACAACCGAGGCAAGCGAGCGATTGATAGTGATGTGGCGGACACCATGAACTGGATGCTGCAGCGGGTGGTGACCGGCGGCACCGGCATCGCCGCAAAACTCGATGATCGCCAGGTGGCAGGCAAAACGGGAACGTCAGAGAACACCCGTGATCTTTGGTTCATCGGCTCGATTCCTCAGCTCACAACGGGCGTCTGGTTCGGATACGACGACGACCGCGCCACCAAGAGCACCAGCGGCGAGGCGGCATGGGCTTGGAAGCAGTTCATGCTCCAGATCAAGGACGAGATCCCCGTCCGCAACTTCCCCGACAAACCCAAGCTGAAACGCAAAGTGCGTTTGGCTGTTGACCCGAAAACGATCGCCAAGCCACCGAAGACCAAACCAGAGCAGGAGAAGGGGAATGGCAGCGGCGATCCTGATGGAGCTCAACCGACGGGGCAGACCGGCCTGCCCGATCTCACGCCCTTGGCGCCTCCGCCTCGCCAGACCCCCTATCTCTGGAGAGACAGCTCGCCAGGCAGGAGCGTTGATCGCCAGGGACGTCGCTGGAACCGGGATTGATCCAGGGCCTTAAGCCCGCTTCAGCACAGCCGAATAGAAGCCATCTCCTCCGCTGGCTTGATCCGGCCAGAGCTGGCTCTCCTGCTCCAGGCAGAGCGATTGATGTCGCTTCAACAACGCCTGGATCTGTTTCTGATTTTCATCGGAATGAATGGTACAGGTGGCGTACACCAACACGCCTTGGGGAGCCAATAACGGCACAAGCCCGTCCAGGAGAGCTTGTTGTTTGGGCAAAAGACCACGAATGGATTGGGGCGTCACCCGCCAACGGGCATCGGGGTGACGGGCCAGGGTTCCCAGCCCTGAGCAGGGGGCATCGATCAGGATCCGCTGAAAGGATTCACGCCATTGGGGGCGCTGCTCCAAAAGATTGGCAGCATCCGCAGCCAGGGCATTGATGGAGGCGAGGCCAAGCCGGGCGGCATTGGCTGCAACGCGCTTCAGCCGTCCGGCTGAACGGTCCACAGCCCAGATCTCCGCCTGATCTCCCACCAACTCCGCCACATGGGTGGCTTTGCCCCCCGGAGCCGCACAGGCATCCAAGATGCGATCTCCCGGCTGGGGATCGAGCAGAGGTGCAATCGATTGCGCCGAACAATCCTGCACACACCAATGGCCCTCGGCATAACCAGGCCAGTGGCGCAGATCGCCGCTGTGGCCTGAGATGCGCAGGCCGTCGGGACAACCAACGATGGGCTCGCTGTTGATGCCAGCGGCAGCCAGATCCTTCTGCACCTGCGAAGGGCTTGATCGCAACCGGTTCACCCGCAAATCCAGGTCCGGCACACGGTTGCAGGCGCTGGCCACCGCCGCGGCCCCCTCCGCCTCGCGCCATTCGATCAACAACTGGGTGAACCAATCCGGCAGGGAATGGGCCTGGGCGAGCTGAGCCGGCAAATCGTTGGGCAATGGGAGAGTTTCGCCGGCCTCACGCGTCCGCAGCGCCGCCCGAAGAACCCCGTTCACCACAGGGGCCAGCCGAGCCATTCCCTTGCTGGTTTTGGCCAATTCCACAGCGGTGTTCACCGCTGCTGAATCTGGAATCCGCTCCATCAGCAGCAGTTGATAGAGCCCCACATGCAACAGCCAGCGCAGCTTGGGCGGTTGCTTCTCGGCCGGCACCTTGCCCAACCGATCCAACCAGGCATCGAGGGTGCGCCGTTGGCGGATCGCGCCATAGGCCAGCTCGGTCACCAATCCCCGATCCGAAGGCTTGAGGTCCCGCTCCCGCAGCACCCGCTCCAGCGCCACATCGGCATAGGCCCCAGCCGCAACCGCCTGCAACACATCCCAGGCGAGACGGCGCGGCAGCAGTCCAATCGGAGCCGAATCAGACAAAAGCGACACGCATCAGTCCCCAGCATGGGCGTCCGGGTGCCAGAGGAACTGACGCAGCGGCAAGCGTCCTTCCTCATCCACCGGAATGCCCTCAGCCAGCAGAAGATCCCGCTGGATCCAATCACTGCCCTCACGGCTGAGGCTCATCGAAATCCGGCCCTGAGCGTTCACCACGCGGTGCCAGGGAACGCTGGACGGGAGCTTGAGCCGCCGCAAGGCCCAACCCACCTGACGCGCACAACCAAAGGCACCGATCAAATCAGCGATCTGGCCGTAGGTCGCCAACCGACCGTAGGGAATACGGGCCACCTGGCTCCAGACACGCTGATCAAACGTGCCGCCGGAGACGTACGGTTCAACGGAGGGATCCTTGGGCGGGATCTGGATGGCCACGGAAGCGCTGACTTCTTGATTGTCATTCCAGACCCCAAAGCATGGAAGGACCCCACCTGTTGCTCTCTCCCGACTGACCGCCCATGCCCCTGCTGCCGCGACGGTTTGAGCGGCTGAAATCCGTGCTCAACCACCGCATGGCGGATCTCACGGTGCTGCTCGAACACGTGGAGAAACCGCACAACCTCTCCGCCATCCTGCGCAGCTGTGATGCCGTTGGCGCGCTGGAGGCCCACGCGGTGAGTTTTGACGGGCGACCACGCACGTTCAACAGCACGGCCCAGGGCAGCCAGAAATGGGTGCCTCTGCACGACCATCCCGACACCGAAACAGCCATCCGCCATCTCAAAGCGAAAGGGTTCCGTCTCTACGGAACCCATCTCGGGGTGAATGCCAAGGACTACCGGGAGTGCGACTTCACCGGCCCCACCGCCTTCGTGCTCGGGGCCGAGAAATGGGGGCTGACCGATCAGGCCCGGGACCTTATGGATGAAGCGCTGTTCATCCCGATGCGCGGCATGGTTCAGTCCCTGAACGTTTCAGTCGCCACCGCAACCCTGCTGTTTGAGGCGCTGCGCCAACGCCAGGTGGCCGGACTCGCTCCAACCCAGGGGGAAGGTCTGAAGCCAGAGCAGTACCAGCAGTTGCTGTTTGAGTGGTCCTACCCCGAGGTAGCCCGCTGGTGCCGGGAGCAGGAACGGCCCTACCCCGCCTTGAGTGAGGAAGGAGAGCTGATGGAGGAGTTGCCGCGAACTGTGAAGCTGCGCTGCTGATCCAAGGGAAGACTTGTATCTCCGTGAACCCTGGGCCATAACCAAAGCAGCGGATTGTCAGCAATGGACGACAAACAGCTGCACCAGTACGCGGTCACCTACCACTGCGGCAACGAATGGGGCGAAGAAATGCTCCAGTCCGACAATCTCAGCCATGCCGTGGAAGCGGCCCACGCCATCTTCCCCAGCTCCTGCCGGATTTCGATCCGTGAGGTGAAGGCACCGAAACCAGCCTGAGATCAGCGCGGTCGCTGCGCCACTCCTGGCAACTGAACCGCGGCGATCAACACCGCCGTTTCGAGCAGCAGATTGCGGCTGACCAGCACCACCACCAACATCAAGGTGGTGGCCAGGATGCGCTCGAGCAAAGCGATCACGTCATCGGTGCTGTCGCAGCTCTTTTTCCAGAGCAACGCGGCCATGCTCAGCAACAGCAAGCTGATCCACCAGGCCATCACACCCGTGCCGATGGAGTCAGTCTGACGCGGGCCGGGCTTCCGCGCCGCTCACCCAGGCCTCAATGCCTTCTCCAAGGAAGGACAGTCCCAGCACCAACACAAACATCGCCAGGCCGGGGAACAGCGCGGTCCACCACACCCCGGTGGGCACTGCTGCAAGGGCCAGGTTGAGATCACCACCCCATTCAGGCACGGTCTCCGGCAGACCCAGGCCAAGAAATCCCAATCCGCCCAGCACCAACACCGCATCGGCGGCATTGAGGGTGAGCAGCACCGGCACGGAGGTGATCACGTTGCGGAACAGGTAGCGCCGCAGGATCCAGAGCGGCCCCGCCCCGAGGCTCTGGGCGGCCTCAACAAACAGCTCGCTCTTCACCTGGGCGGTTTGATTGCGCACCACGCGGAAATACTGCGGCACATACACCACACATAGGGCGGCGGCGGCATTGGGGATGCCCTTACCAAGCAAAAAAGCCAACACCACCGAAAGCAACAACACCGGCAGCGTGTAGAGCGTATCCATGAGCAGCACCATCAGGCGATCGACAGCACCGCCGAAATAACCGCTCACCATGCCCAGGGGAACACCCACCAGCAGGGCCACACCCACCGCCAGCAACACCACCTGAAGCGCCACTCCACTGCCGGCCATGGTGCGCACACACACATCCCGGCCGAGCCGGTCGGTGCCGCACCAATGGGTCCAGCTTGGAGCGGAATAGATCGGATTCTCCAGGCCGGCATTGGCGTCCGGAAGGACGCCAGCACTCACCAACAACGGTGTGATCAAGGCCACCAGCAGATAGATCCCCACAATCACAAGGCCCCAGCGGGCCATGCGGGTGGAGAGGCTGCGGGTCACAGGCAGGTTGGCCTCAGGCAGATGCATTGTCTCCCGAACTACGGAAGAGGGTTAATTCCCCCCACCATCATTGAGCTTCAGCACCGCCATGAAGGCCTCCTGAGGCACATCCACCTTGCCCATCGCCTTCATCCGCTTCTTGCCCTTGGCCTGCTTCTTCAGCAGTTTCTTCTTCCGTGAAATGTCGCCGCCATAGCACTTGGCGAGCACATCCTTACGGATGGCACTGATGCTGGTAGAGGCAATGATCCGGCTACCAATCGACGCCTGAATAGGGATCTTGAACTGCTGGCGAGGAATCAGTTCCTTCAGTTTCTCCACCAACGCCTTACCTACGTTGTAAGCCTTGTCTTGGTGGACGATCGTGGTGAGAGCATCGGCCCGCTCGCCGTTGATCAGCACATCCAGCCGCACCAACTGGTTCTTGCGATATCCAATCAGGCTGTATTCCATCGAGGCATAGCCCTGGGTACGCGTCTTCATCTGATCGAAGAAGTCGGTCACCACCTCCGCCAGCGGCAATTCATAGATCAACGTCACCCGATCAGTGGTGATGTATTTCATATCGATGTAATCCCCGCGCCGTTCCTGGCAGAGGCCCATCAAGGCGCCGTTGTAATCGTTCGGCGCGTAGATCTCCATGCGCACATAGGGCTCTTCGATCGACTCGCGCTTCTGTGGATCGGGAAGGGTGGCGGGGTTGTCCACCATCACTTCGGAGCCATCGATCATGTTCACCTTGTAAATCACCGATGGCGCGGTGACGATCAGATCGAGGTCGTACTCGCGCTCCAGCCGCTCCTGCACGATCTCCATGTGCAGCAGGCCAAGGAAGCCACAGCGGAAGCCAAAGCCCATGGCGCTGCTGGTTTCCGGCTCATACTTCAACGCGGCATCGGAAAGCTGCAGCTTGTCGAGGGCATCGCGCAGATCCGGATACTGGTCTGCCTCGGTGGGGAACAGGCCGCAGAACACCATCGGCTTGGCCTCGGTGTAACCGGGCAAAGGCTCATCCGCGGGTGCATTCACCAGGGTGATCGTGTCGCCCACACGGGCATCAGCCACGGCCTTGATCGATGCCGCTAGGTAGCCCACCTCGCCGGCGTGGAGCTCATCCACCTTCTTCTGATCAGGCGCCATGATCCCGATTTCATCGAGCTCATAGGTCTTCTTGCTGGCCATCAACAGCACCTTGTCTTTGCAGTTGATCCGGCCGCTCATCACCCGGAAGTAAACGATCACGCCCCGGTAAGGGTCGTAATAGGAGTCGAAAATCAAGGCCTTGGTGGGTTCCTCTACCGCATCCTTCGGCGGGGGCACGCGGTCCACCACGGCCTGCAGGATCTCGGGCACACCCATGCCGGTCTTGGCCGAACAGGGAATGGCATTGCTGCAATCAAGGCCGATGATCGCCTCCACTTCCTCTTTGATCCGATCCGGATCCGCACCGGGCAGGTCGATCTTGTTGAGCACCGGGATGATCTCGAGATCGTTGTCCAGCGCCAGATACACGTTGGCCAGGGTCTGGGCTTCCACGCCCTGGCTGGCATCCACCACCAGCAGCGCCCCCTCACAGGCCTGAAGGCTGCGGCTCACCTCATAGGAGAAATCGACGTGGCCAGGAGTATCGATCAGGTTGAGGACGTACTCCTCCCCATCGGCCGCCGTGTAGTTCATCCGGGCGGCCTGAAGCTTGATGGTGATCCCCCGCTCCCGCTCCAGGTCCATGTTGTCCAGGAACTGGTCCTGCATGTCCCGGTTGGCCACGGTGCCCGTGTCCTGCAGCAAACGGTCGGCCAGCGTCGACTTGCCGTGGTCGATGTGGGCAATGATGCAGAAGTTGCGGATCCGTGAGACGGGGGCGTCGGTCATGCAGCGGCGGAATCCCGTCTCGGGTCCAGAAAGCATCGTTGCCACAATCCTAAGGAGCGGCACCAGTGGTCATGAGCAATCCCTGGACCCTGCTGCTGCTGGCGATCAGCGCTGAGGTGATCGGCACCTCCTGCCTGCGCTTGTCGGAGGGCATGACCCGACCGCTGCCCACACTGCTGGTGTTCAGCGCCTACGCCCTTGCGATGGCTCTGCTCTCCAAGGTGGTGCTGAGCATCCCCCTGGGGATTACGTATGCCCTCTGGAGCGGCATCGGCACTGTTGTAATCGCGCTGGTGGGCCGGTTTGCCTACAGCCAGATGCTGCAGCCCACCCAGTTGATCGGCATCGCTCTGATCACCGCCGGAGTGGTGTTGGTGAACCTGGGGGAATGACGCTCAGGCGGCGAGCCCCAGCAGGGCATCGCTGCGTTCCCGCATCCGGTTCAGCACCTGCGGATCCTGCTGCGGGTCTTCATGGATGCTCGGCAACAGCGCCTGCAACCGCTGCTGCCAGGCGTCGCTGTCGAGCCGTTGCTTGAAGCAGCGCTGCAACACCTCCAACATGATCGTCACCGCTGTGCTCGCTCCCGGGGAGGCCCCCAGCAGCGCCGCCAGGGAGCCATCTCCGGAAGCCACCACCTCGGTTCCCAGCTGCAGCCGTCCGCCCTGCTTGCTGCGTTTGATGATCTGCACCCGCTGGCCCGCCACCGAGAGGGTCCAGTCGTCGGCGCGGGCGGTAGGCATGAACTGCTGCAGCGCTTCATGCCGCTCGGCTGGGCTCTGGCGCAGCTGATTGATCAGGTACTGCACCAATTCGAAATTGGTGGCCCCCACCTGCAGCATCGGCAGCAAATTGGTGGCCCTCACAGAAGCAGGGAGGTCCAACAGGGAACCCTGCTTGAGGAACTTGCTGCTGAAACCGGCAAAGGGGCCGAACAGCAGCGAGCGTTTGCCATCGATCCAGCGGGTGTCGAGGTGTGGCACCGACATTGGAGGGGCTCCCACAGCCGCCTTGCCATACACCTTGGCCCGCTGACGATCCGCCAGTTGGGCATCACCACAGACCAACCAGAGGCCGCTCACCGGGAAGCCCGCGAAATCAGCGGCCTCCGGAATCCCGGAGCGTTGCAGCAGCGGCAGGGCCCCACCCCCGGCACCAAGGAAGACAAAGGGTGCACGCACTTCTTTTTTGCCGGAGGGCCCTTTAAGCACCACGCGCCAGTCGGCCTCAGTCATGTCGCTGTGGCGCAGGCGTTTGAGGTCTTGAACTTGGGTGCCGTACTCCACGCAGAGCGCTCCGCTCTGCTGCAACGGCATCAGATAAGCCCGGGTGAGGGTGCCGAAATCCACATCCGTGCCCCGATCAATCCGGGTGGCCGCCACCGGCTGCTTGAGATCGCGGCCCGCCATCACCAAAGGCATCCATTCGGTGAGCTCGGCCTGGTCTTCGCTCCAGCGCATCCGCGCAAAGGCCGGTAGGTCTTTCAGTTGGCTAAAGCGCTGACGCAAAAAGGCGATGTTCTCCAGCGTCCACACGGCGCTGATGTGTGCCGCCTGGTGGAGGAAGCTGCTGGTGTCCAGATCGCCCCGCTCCTGCAGCGAGCTCCAGAACTCCAGGCTGCGTTCAAACGAGGCATTGATGGCCACCGCTTTGGCCGTCGCGACGGTGCCATCCGCCTGGATCGGGGTGTAGTTCAGCTCACAGTTGGCGGCATGGCCGGTGCCGGCATTGTTCACCGCTGCACTGCTCTCCAGGGCAGGCGCTTCCAGGCGCTCCACCAGAAGAATCCGCAGCTGCGGGTCGAGTTCGTGCAGAAGCGCCGCCAGAGTGGCGCTCATGATTCCGGCGCCCACCAGCACGGCGTCGTAACGGGCCTCTGGATTGAACGAACCGTCGTGCTGCACCGGAGCTGGAGGGTTAACCGCTCTCGTCACCCTATGGGGCCACTCCGTAACCTTGAGGACTTGATGTCTGGTTCATCCCGATGAGCACTGAAACCATGGCCCTCACGCTTGAGAACGTGGAGAAGGTGCTGGATGAGCTGCGCCCCTTCCTGATGGCCGACGGCGGCAACGTTGAAGTGGTGGAACTGGACGGCCCGATCGTGAAAGTGAGACTGCAGGGAGCCTGCGGCAGCTGCCCCAGCAGCACGATGACCTTGAAGATGGGCATCGAACGCAAGATGCGCGAGTCGATCCCAGAAGTGAGTGAAGTGGTGCAGGTGCTCTGAAGCGCCTCTTCGTCTACGGATCACTCAAAAGCAACGGCAGCGCCCATCACTTGCTGAAGGGCGCCAAACGAGACAGCGACGGCATCGTTGACGGCTTCATCGAGATCCAGCACCGGGGCTACCCGATGCTGCAGCGAGGCAATGGGGCCATTTCAGGAGAGGTGTATTGGGTGCCCGAGCCTTGTTGGCCCGCCTTGGATGATTGGGAGGAGGTGCCTGAGGTGTATCAACGCAGCAGCGTGACCCTCAGGGATGGCCGCAGCGCGTGGCTCTATGAAGCAGCCCCAAGAATTAATTAATCGAAGAAAGCAAAATCCACAAAGCTAAATTTTTCGCACTGCACATTTACAGAAAATAAAAAAATGATGCCTTAGACCATTGACATACCAAGTGAGGTGGGCCGATGCAGGCAGCACCCAAACCGATCAACGAAGCAGCCAGGCTGAGGTCCCTCAGTGAATATCGGATTCTGGGAACAAAGCCCGAACAGGCCTTTGACAACATCACTCGGATGGCATCAGAGATCTGCCAGTCACCGATTGCCCTGATCTCTCTGGTGGATGAAAAGCGTCAATGGTTCAAATCAAAGGTGGGCCTTGAAGCCAGCGAAACCGACAGGGATATTTCCTTTTGCGCCCACACGATTCTCGATTCCAAGCCTCTGGTGGTGGAGGACGCGCTGTTTCACGAGAAATTCCGCGACAACCCCCTCGTTCAGGAAGAACCCCACATTCGGCTCTACGCAGGCTTCCCCTTGAAAACCGACATCAACCACCGCATTGGAACGCTTTGCGTGATTGATCGCATTCCCAAATCGCTCACGAATTCGCAGTACAAGGTGATGGAAGGCCTGGCGGAACAGGCCACCACTCTGCTGGAACTCAGACGCCGATCCCTGGCTCTGATGGATGAGTTCTGTCAGATGCATCACGCTCAAGGCTTAATCAGCACATGCAGCTACTGCAAATCGATCCGCGACAGCGAAGGGTTCTGGCAACCGATCGAACGATTCCTGATGCAGCACAGCACGCTGAATTTCAGCCATGGCATCTGCCCGGACTGCATGAACGAGCACTTCCCCGACGTGCAAAGCAATCGAGAAGAGTCGTCGAACAATCAGCGGTAAGGCAATTGGAACCGGGCGCTTGGATCAGCGCCATCACAGACTTGACATCGCCGGAAAATAAAAAGTAGTTCCAGTAATGCGTCATGCGAATTGCAGATTTTCTGTATCGCAAGCTCGGGCTGAATATCTTCAAGGCAGCACCACACCTGAGGACACAAACACCTGAGATTCCAGCCCCCATAGAGGTTGAGCCGGAATCTCTGGAGCCACCAACCCCGATCAACACATCAAGCACCGATGTAATTCACATCGGTCCACGGGGTGGTCGCTACAAGGTGGATGCCAATGGCCGCAAGGTCTACCTCAAAGCCAGCTGATGTCGTCCAAAGCGACAGATTGGACGACAAACTGAGTTGAAATACTGATCAATTTGGTTCGGTAGCAATCACAACCACCATCGGTTGAACCTGTACGACAAGGTTGAATCAAATGGGGAGCTCGAGATGAACGCTTGTCCTGCTTGCCCCATCCGCTTTGGCACAGCGAACAATCAAAAAGAATCGCTTGCAGATCAATGTCTGACGGCCGCAGAAATCGAATGGCGACGTTGGTCGGGCTGGCAGATGGAACGAACCGCTGAAAAACAGTTCAGAAAAAGGTGGGTCTGAGTCGTTGAGCAAGAAGCAAAGACTCTGAAGAGCGACGACGCCACTGCCAACGTGGTGACACCGATCCTTTGGCTCACGCCATAGGCGTGACCATGCGCGACCTCTGCCCTGCCCTGCAGAACAAGACCTACTTCAACTAGGACGCACTACTCCTTGCACAAGCTCAGATCGCATGCAGCACAATGGTTCTCAAAGAGGAGACAAGAAAGCTTTAGTCACACCTTTAGTCACGGAATTTGGTCGACACAGTCAGCCGACAACACCCTGAGCCATGACACACGAAAGTAACAAGCAATACATAATTCGAGAGGGAACGTAACCGCACGAACACGTACACTAGGTTACAAAGGGGCCGCCATTGGCTCTTCTTTCATGTTCGAAAAGCTTGTTGTTCTTCAGCTTGGCGCTCTTCTTTTCGCCAACACTCATGATCACGGCACGGAATGGGTGAAGTGGGGAGGCATCGTGGTTTCTATTGCGACTGTTGTTGTGGGAGTAGCCACTGGAGGCTGATCAACAATTGATCGACCAATCCTGAACAAGCGAGCTAGGCCGTCTCTTCCACCTGGGAGGGGCGGCCCTCCTCAATGGCCCTTGTGCAGCAGGCAGCTGGCACTGCAATCGAAGCTGGGTTGGCTTGGAGGAATGCTGGTAAAGCGACTGAGCCACTACCCAGTCCTGCGAAATTTCAAAAATAGGAGGGGCATGGGGGGCTTCCAGGTCCATGCCAGTACGTAGACGGGCCTCAGAAATTTCTGCTGGAGTTTGGACGGGGTGGCGAGACGATTGAAGCGTCTTCAACTTGGTAAACGCTGATCTCGTGACTCACATCTGCACGAGGATCTGAACCGCTGGCATCATTGCCACAACGGTTTGGACAAATGTCACTCCGGAAGAGCTTTGACTCGTTCGCACCGCAGCACAAGCTGCGGAATGCAGAAGAGGCGTACGTGCAGGCCGTCTACAGGCTCAGGTCAGCAGAAGAGGCATATGAGCAGAACGTGAGTGACCTGAAGAGGGAGATGGATTTCCTATTCCGGAAGGTTGAGCATTACCGGCACTGCCTCTATGCAGGTAAGCCATTGGAGGAGTATCTGGAATATTCCGCAGCTTCTGCTGATAGGCGTTGCCCAAAGCCTGCTTGGGTCTGATTTGAACGCTGGCGCAGTATCAAATGACGTCACCCGGGCCAGATAACGCCGTTAGTTCGGCATGAAATCTCCTATCTCCTACATCTTTGGCAGCGTGATCGTCGCGATCATGTTCTTGGCTGTTTTCGTTGGAGGCGCCAACGCTGTTGACTGCACTCGCAGCCAGTCAGCTGAAGCATTCGCTGCAAAGGGCCACCACTGAGCCTGATCCTGCCGAGGGTCTGAATTGCTACCTCTGACATCCTTGACTCCGGCCTTAATAGACCAATGAGAGTGCGACGCTGGATTCCCTCGGCTGTGCTTGTTGTCGCAGTTGGCCTAGGAGCTCGGGCTTACTACAGCCATGCAGACGCGTTCCTCTCAACAAAGTCGGCTAGAGGTGATGCTGCTTCTTCTGCGTTAACCGACAAGCAGGGCAAATCCCACTTTGATTTCAAGAGTGCCGGGATCATCTCTGACTTCAAGAGGTGCGACTGGACTCGTGCCCAACTCAACAAGGCTGAACCGGGGAAAGGAGACAAACATTTCAAATGTGAAGAGCTCAAGGCTTATGTGGAGCCTGCTGAAAGGCTGAAGGCCGCTTCACGTCAGGGCTTGGTTCAAAACTGTGAGCAGGCAATCAAAGCTGCTCTGTGGGATCCAGGGAGCTATGTCTTCGTAGATCACCTGTACGTCGCCAACGAAAGCAACGGTGTCGATGTTCGTGTGACCTACTTGGAAAACGACGGTTATGGCGGTCTTGATCAGTGGCAAACAACCTGCAGCTACCAACTGTGATCCAACGTCGATCAAGTTGGGCATTACGCACTCCAACTGATCTGGCGACCCACTTCCTTGCCCGCTGCGTAGTACAGAAGCACATGGGCTGGGCGCCAGAAGCGAGATCAAGGCACAATCAGAGGTATGAAAAGACTTCTGCTGCTTCTGCCCCTGCTGTTGCTGGCTGCTTGTAAACCTGCGGAACCGACAGCCGCTCAGGTAGCAGAGAAACTTCAAGCGCAGATCAACGAACTTCTCGAAGAGGTGGACGAGAGGCTTGAAGAGGTCGCAGACCTTGACCTCGATGGGCGGTGCGCCAACAGCGGAAGGATCACTGCAGGGATGGACTTGCTTGTTCCTCGATACCGAGCGTTTGCAGTCCTGATGGATGAACTAGGAGATATGGAGCAAGCCTTACTGGCAGGGGGAGCAGCCAATCAATTCGCCTTGGATGTCCAAAAAATCAGACGCGACTGCGCCACTCGGGTCACAACCCCTTCAACTCAACCTGAGTCTTCAGTAAGTCAAGCGACGGATCAACCGGTTTCAGAGGTTGAGGATATGGCCTCTGAGACAAGTACTGAGGAGAACCCTCCAGGACAGTCTTCAGCTTCTGACCCAACCTCGCGACGTACATCAGGTCAATCTCAATTTTGACGTCAACCCGCCTCAGGAACGCAGAATTCAAGCTCTCGGAACAATGTGGGTAACGAGGTCAGCGTTAACCCAGTTAATGAAGCCTATTTAGCTGGTTTCCCAAGTCACGATGACCGCCATGGCGGCGAAGAAAAGGAACGTCAACCAGTTACCGCCAGCAGCGGTTACAAACATTGCCGCAATGAGCACCGCGCTCATTGCGACCTTCAAGCGGACGTCCATACAAAGCTGATTCCTTATCTCAGTTTCGCGTGTGGCGTTAGGCCAGTAGGCGTTAGGCGCACTAACGACAACTTTCTGTAGCCATCGCGACTTGATTATCGGACTGTCACGGAAGAAATCCTTGATCCCAAAGGTCTTCGAAAAATGGTGTGCAGAGCCACTAGCGAGCACCTATCAAGGAGTCCTGCGGTACTTCC